>NPIF01002221.1_pt1 | contig 84825 bp, 79 predicted proteins | sample 8637461 | NCBI WGS metagenome assembly NPIF01 (sample SAMN07420641, study PRJNA396082) | bioreactor metagenome | isolation source: sample BR12 brine-fed electro-methanogenic bioreactor BR | place: Japan: Kochi | collected 2016-12-09 | reverse complement strand
GACAACTAGGGTGACAGAGCGGGTAAGGAAGCTTTCTTTATGTCTATATAATCAGGGGGTGTGCCGCTCTGGTTTGAGTAAAAAGCTCTTCCAATGTCCAAAAGTGTAGGATTTGTGGCTAAAGCTGCAATGAAGACTGCTATGCTGGTTGAGTAGCGTATGGGCTTTATGTGGTTTTTATTATAGCTTTTCCGATAGAGAAGGGTGCTCATTAATAAAATGGATAGGAGATATGCTGTACTGAGCGCTATTAGGTAAGAGAATTCTTTAAGGCCGGCGCCTTCCATGTCAGTGTTTAAGTGATAAAGGACCGATTCGTTGACTCCTGATCCGGTTAAATGATCAGCAACAAAATAGAAACCAAGTAAAAAAAGTTGAAAAAAGCATAGTAATGCCAATATCACTCGCATGGGGATGGTGCGAATTGATTTGAAGCTTAAAGCTATTGCGGTCAGAGAGAGTAAAGTGGACAAGAGGGTCATTGGTAGCCTCTAGTGGCTAGAACCATGTCCCAGCCGCCCATGTCTTTCCAGGTGTTAACAATGGCGCAGAACAGCTCTGCTGTCTTGACGGTGTCATATAGCGCTGAGTGCGCCTGTTTGCCGTCAAAGTCGATGCCGGCCATGTTGCAGGCCTTTGCCAAAACGGTCTGGCCGTAGGCCAGTCCTGCCAGCGAGACGGTATCGAAGGTGGAAAACGGGTGAAAAGGGTTGCGCTTGATACCGGCTCGATCAGCTGCGTTGGTAACAAACCCGTGGTCGAACGATGCATTGTGGCCCACAAGAACGGCCCGCTTGCATCCGTGTGACTTGATCGATTTTCGGATCGGCTTGAAAATTTGCTCAAGTGCCTCCTCTTCAGGCAGGGCGTTACGCTCCGGGTCGTGAGGGTCGATTCCGGTAAAGTCCAGAGCGGACTGCTCCAGATTGGCACCCGGAAATGGATGTACGTTCGCATCGTAGCTCTGATCGATCATCAGGTAGCCGTTCTCATCCATCGTAAGCGTGACGGCCGCGATTTCCAGCAGAGCATCGGTACGCGGGTTGAAGCCGGCGGTTTCGACGTCAATAACGACCGGCAGAAAACCGCGAAAACGATCTGCCATTGGATGAGGGGCTGAATTGCGTTGAGTCAACGAAAGTCCTTATTGCAGCAGGTGATTGGCCGCAGGCATTCTAACAGTCTGGGTAGTGGCGTCAAAATGAGAGTTAAAGTGCCTGCGGCTGGTGCCGATACTTGAATGCTGACCTGATTGTCGGGAGAGACCGAATTGAAATATCCCAGTATGGCCCTGCTATTGCTCCTGTTGCTGCCGGGATGGGCGCAGGCCGTTGTGTTTCGGGCATCAATCGATCAGTCTGTGTGGGAGATGGAAACTTCGCGTTTTTTTTGTCGCTTGAGCCAGTCTGTACCTGCGTTCGGCCGAGCCGTGTTCGAGCATGAGGCGGGTGAACCGTTGCGTTTCAGGCTGCAGCCCACGCAAACCTTTCAGCTAAGCGGGTCTGCCATGCTGGTGGCGCAGGCATCGCCCTGGCAGCCGGGGGAGGCGCCGTTCAACATCGCGGAAGTTGAAGTGGATCAGCAATCGGGTGTGCTTGAGTTGGACAGTGAGGCGGCCAGTCAGATGCTGGTTGCGTTGCATCGTGGCATGACCCCAACCTTTTCCAGTGAGCGCTGGTATCAGAGTGATGAGCCGGTTCAGATTGGTATTTCGGCAGCCAATTTCAAATCAGCCTATGATGATTATTTGGGCTGTCTTGATACGTTGCTGCCGGTAAATTATCGTCAGGTGGCACGTACGGCGTTGCTGTTCCCTTCTGCTGCTTGGCAGTTGTCCGATGCAACGCGTGAGCGACTCGACTTGATTGCCCTTTATATCAAGACCGATGACAGTGTGCATTCAGTGTATGTGGATGGCCACTCAGACAATTACGGTCGGCGTCTGTTGAACCGTGATCTGTCCAAGCGCAGGGCCGAAGAGGTGACGCGTTATCTGGTCAGTCAAGGAGTGTCGGAAGATATGATCACCACTCGCTATCACGGTGAACGCTATCCGGTCGTGCCCAACAATACGGCAGAAAATCGGGCACGGAACCGTCGTGTGGCGATCCGGCTTGAGCGCGAATAGAGGCTGTTCAGCGCCTTTGTGCTTTCTGGTATGATACTCGCCTTTGTGCCGAGTGATTTGTTTCCGTGTACCGGTCGTGGTGACCGGCACACTCAGTTTCTGGAGCAGCAACATGTCCGATATAAAAAAGGTCGTACTGGCGTATTCGGGTGGGCTTGATACCTCCGTCATCGTGCGCTGGTTGCAGGATACCTATAACTGCGAAGTGGTGACCTTTACTGCCGATCTGGGGCAGGGTGAAGAGGTAGAGCCTGCACGTGCAAAAGCCGAAGCGCTGGGCGTGAAAGAGATCTACATTGAAGACCTGCGTGAAGAGTTTGTGCGTGACTTCGTATTCCCGATGTTTCGTGCCAATGCCATCTACGAAGGTGAATACCTGCTCGGTACGTCGATTGCGCGTCCGTTGATCGCCAAGCGGTTGATTGAAATTGCCAATGAGACCGGTGCTGATGCGATCTCCCATGGCGCTACTGGCAAGGGTAACGACCAGGTGCGTTTTGAGCTGGGTGCATATGCGCTGAAGCCGGGCGTGAAAGTGATTGCACCCTGGCGCGAGTGGGATCTGACGTCCCGTGAAACGCTGATGGCGTACTGCGAAGAGCGTAATATTCCGGTGGACTTCAGCAAGAACAAGAAGAAGTCGCCTTACTCCATGGATGCCAACCTGCTGCATATTTCCTACGAAGGCGGCATTCTGGAAGATCCCTGGGCTGAAGCCGAGGAAGATATGTGGCGCTGGAGCGTCAGCCCCGAGCAGGCACCGGATGAGCCGACCTACCTGGTACTGACCTACCGCAATGGCGACATCGTGGCTATCGATGGCAAAGAGATGAGCCCGGCAACTGTGCTGGAATATCTGAACAAGGTGGGTGGTGCCAACGGTGTTGGCCGTCTCGACATCGTTGAAAACCGCTTTGTCGGTATGAAGTCCCGTGGCTGCTACGAGACGCCGGGGGGCACCATCATGATGAAGGCTCACCGTGCCATCGAGTCGATCACTCTGGACCGCGAAGCAGCCCACCTGAAAGACGAACTGATGCCGCGTTACGCCGAGATCATCTACAACGGCTTCTGGTGGTCGGAAGAGCGCAAGATGATGCAGCAAATGATCGACTACAGTCAGCGCAACGTGAACGGCGAGGTGCGTATCAAGCTGTACAAAGGCAGTGTAAGCGCTGTCGGCCGTCGCTCTGAAGATAGTCTGTTTGATGAAAGTATTGCGACCTTTGAAGATGATGCCGGTTCCTACAACCAGAAAGACGCCGAAGGCTTCATCAAGCTGAACGCGTTGCGCATGCGCATTGCAGCCAGTAAGGGGCGCAACCTGCTTGAAGACTGATTTCCTGTTGAAGGAAATCTATAGGGGGCGATGCCGGCACATGTCGGCATCGCCCCTTTGTTTTTGTGCTGTGCTAAAGCCCTGTGTGGAAAAGGGTTTTGCCTGCAGTCAGACCCTCATGCTATTTTTTCGGTAGTCTTGGTTGCTGTAGGCCTATGGATACTCTTTTTTCAGGCAAAAAGGTGCTGATCCTCGATAAGCAGCTGGAAGACCTCCGGACGTTGCGTGATCTGCTCACCGGCCTGGGGTTCGGGCACATCGAGGTCGCGTCGTCCGTCAATATGGCGCTGTCGATTCTGCGTGAGCAGAATGTCGATATCTGCTTTATGTCCTATGATCTGGGCAAAGGTGAAAAAAGTGGCCTGCAGGTGATGCATGAGGCTCAGGCTGAAGGCATTCGTCATTACGGAACCGGTTTCGTGCTGGTGGCCGCCCCTGAAACATCCGAGCTTTTATTTGGCTCTCTCGAGTACTCCCCTGATCTTTGCATCAACAAGCCTTATAACGGTGTCCAGTTACGCCAGGTCCTTGAGAAGCTATTGCGTTTGAAACAGTCTCTCAAGCCCTTGTCTGAGCTGATGGATCAGCAGAAATGGCTTGAGGCGCTGATGCTTTGTGATCAAAAGATTCGAGAATTTCCGGCGCTTAAGATATTTCTGCTGCGCTTCAAGGGGATTATTCTACTGAGGCTGGAGCGTTACCCGGAAGCGCGGACGCTGTTTGAACGCATGCTTGAAGCACGTGATCAGCACTGGATGCGAGTGGGGGCAGGCGTTGCAGCGTACCGTGAAGGGCGTTTCAATCTGGCCTATGACTGTCTTAGTACGGTGATTAATCAGCAGCAGGTTAGCGTGGATGCGTTCAATTGGTTGGCGCGATTGCATCGTTTGCGTGGAGATCTTAGTCAATCGATGACATTGCTGCGCAAGTCTGTCTTGCTTCAACCCTCAGTCGCGGCACTGCAAGGGGAGCTTGGCAATGTGGCAGCCCGGTTGCAGGACTGGCGCTTGGCAACTGATTCCTTTCGTGCAGCCATTCGCTTTGGTCGCTATTCGGCCTTTCAATTGCCGGACTATTATTTTGCTCTGGCGCGCTCGCTCAGCGACCGTGTCGAAGGGCAGCAGGGGGGGCTGGCCGCTGAGTCCGAGGCTGAAGCGATTCAAGTGCTGGAGCAGGTCATTTCCGACTTCGATCAGGATCGGGTGGCACTTTTCAAATCTCGCCTTCTGTTATCAGATGTTTTGCGCCGTAGCGGAGATGTGCCGAGGGCGGAGCAGGCAGCAAGGTCGGCACTGGATCTTTTTCTGGCACTGCCGCTGGATGATCAGGCGCAGTGGATTGATCAGCTTAGCGACGGGTTGGAGCTGTCGGAAGCCTCACGCAGTGTGGCAGTGTTGCGTCAGGAGTTGACCCGTAAAATGGTCAATATTGACTGGGCCAGAGCTAATCTCAAGGGCATGATGCACTTTCGCAAGGCCGAGCTCGCGCAGGCCTGTGACGCGTTTGCCTTTGCTTTGCAGGTGCAGCCTGATAACCCCAGCATTGGCTTGAATCTGGTACAAACTGAGCTGGAATTGATCAAGCGAGGTCTATCGCCGGATTTGCTGGCATCAATCCGATGCTGTGATGATGTGCTCTATGGAATCCAGTATGCGGCGCTCAGCGCCCGCCAACAGCAGCGTCATGCGGCGCTGGCTGAGCGGCTGGCTGCCCAGGTGCAGCTATTGTCACAGCAGGATCAGAATAACTGATCCTCATCCTTGAGAAACATCTCTGAATCCATATCGTCGCTGTCGGCTGCTACATATTCATCAGGGTGGACGATGGAGCGTGCGACCTTACGACTGAGCAGCTTGCGCTGGGCTGCGTCTGGCAGGTCAGTGAAGCGTATTACCTGACGGTCGATAAGGGTGTCGATCAAGTCTTCCAGGATGCGGATGGTAGATAGATCCGAATCTTCCAGAAACTCGTTGGCGGTAAAAGCAGAAGAATCCAGAGACAGGAAGCGTAATACCTCTGGATTGGCGGCATCCACTGCATGGGAGTCAGGGATCTGACGATCGGTCAGGGCGGTGATATTGCCCGCTTCGTCTCTGAGTGCGTAGAGCATTACAATAAACCTGATCTAAGCTAAGTACAGGTTCGAGTGTAGCTCTAGAACTCTCGGCTGTAACCTGTATTTGGGGTTTATATCGATTAAAACAAGTGTTAGAGTTTTGTTTTTACACTGTCTGGAGTAATGCATGGATGTAAGACAGGACCCGTTGCTGGAGTGCCTGGTGCTGTTGACACAGCAAAGCCAGCGTCCATTTTCCGCTCAGGTACTGGTTGAGGGGTTGCCGCTGGTTGATGGGCGCCTTACCCCCAAGCTTTTCCTGCGTGCAGCTGCACGTGCAGGGTTTGCCGCCAAAGTGGCCCAACGACCTTTGCAGAAGCTTTCCAGATTGCTGCTGCCTGCTGTTCTGCTGTTGAAGGATGAGCAGTCATGCATACTGCAAAAAATTGATTTCGAAAAAGGTGAGGCCGAGATTCAGCAACCTGAAAGTGGTGGCATCGTCAGTGTCGGCCTGGATGAGCTTGAATCCCTCTATACCGGTTTTGTCATTTTCCTGCGCGCCGAATACAGCTTTGGTGAAACCACAACACGTGAACTGGATGATCGTGGGGGTCACTGGTTCTGGAGTACGATTTGGCGTTCGGCGCGTATCTACCGGGATGTGCTGCTCGCGTCGCTGCTGATCAATCTCTTTGTGCTCGCCAACCCTCTGTTCGTAATGAATGTCTACGACAGAGTGGTACCCAATCATGCGGTTGAAACCCTTTGGGTGCTCGCGATTGGTGTGCTGGTGGTGTACCTGTTCGATTTCGGCCTGAAAATGCTGAGGGCCTATTTTATTGAAGTGGCCGGAAAGAAATCAGATGTGCTGTTGTCGGCACGGTTGTTTGAAAAGGTGATGGGGGTACGTTACGACGCCATGCCAGCCTCGGTGGGTGCTTTTGCCAGTAATCTGCGCGAGTTTGAGAGCATTCGCAACTTTCTAAGCTCAACCACTAACACGGTATTGATCGACATTCCCTTTATGCTGCTGTTCCTGCTGGTGATCAGTTGGATTGGTGGCCCGTTGGTGGTGGTGCCGGCAATGGCGATCCCGATCATTCTGGTCTATGCGCTGCTGGTCAAGCCTCGACTGCGTCGCTCCATTGAGCACACCTTTACCGCGTCAGCGCAGAAAAACGGCACGCTGGTGGAGTCCCTGACGGCCATGGAAACCCTCAAAACTCAGCGAGCGGCCAGTCCAATGCAGGGGCGTTGGGAAAGTGCTGTGGGCTACATCGCTAACTGGGGGCTCAAGTCGCGCATGCTGTCCTCATCAGTGGTGAATGTGGCCGGGTTTGTGCAGCAGTTGGCATCGGTACTGCTGGTGATCGGTGGTGTTTACATGATCATGGAGCAGACCCTGTCCATGGGTGGTTTGATCGCCTGTGTCATTCTGAGTGGCCGAGCCATAGCCCCGCTGGCACAGATTGCCAGCCTGATCGCGCACTATGAACAGTCGCTCAAGGCACTGAAAACCCTTGACGAGATTATGGCACTGCCCGATGAGCATGAGGCAGGGCGACGCTATATCCACAGACCGGAGCTGAAGGGGGGAGTCGAGTTCAAGGATGTAGCCTTCACCTACCCCTCGACCGAATATGGTGCTCTGCATGGGGTTTCGTTCCGCTTGCAGCCGGGTGAAAAGGTGGGACTGATCGGACGCATCGGTTCGGGCAAGAGTACCATTCAGAAGTTGCTGCTGGGGCTCTACCGACCTGCCGAAGGCGCAATCTCGATTGACGGTATCGATCTTAACCAGATAGACCCTACCGATCTGCGTCGTTCGGTGGGCTACGTGCCTCAGGATGTGATGCTCTTCGCTGGTACTGTACGCGATAACATCACTATTGGCCTGCCTCACGCGACCGACACACAGATCCTGGCGGCTGCACGGTTGGCCGGAGTGGAAAGTTTCGTGAATCAGCACCCTTTGGGCTTCGATATGCCGGTGGGTGAGCGCGGCAGCCGCCTGTCGGGTGGTCAGCGTCAGGCGGTGGCACTGGCAAGGGCGCTACTGCATGATCCTGCCATTCTGGTGTTGGATGAGCCGAGTAATTCCATGGATAACGCCTCCGAAGAGACTATGAGACGCCAGCTCAAGGGTTACCTGAAAAACAAGACTCTGGTTATGGTGACTCACAAAATGTCGCTGCTGGATCTTGCTGACCGTCTTATTGTCGTCGACGGCGGTCGGATTTTGGCGGATGGTCCTAAGGACAGTGTCCTCGAAGCCTTGAAACAGGGTCGTTTGCAGGTGAGGAAGTAAAGCATGAGCCAACACTCCCCACAGCCGCAGGGTGATGATATCCGCTACACCTCCAGTATCAGTGAAGCGATGCTGGAGCAAGTGCCACGTGGCGCCAGCCTTCTGCTTTGGGCAGGGGCGATGTTTATCGTTTTTGCCATTATCTGGGCAAACTGGGCGGAGCTTGACGAGCTGGCACGTGGAGAGGGTGAAATAATCCCATCTCATCAGTTGCAGGTTGTCCAGAACCTGGAAGGTGGCATCGTGTCCGAAATTTTGGTGCGCGAAGGGCAGCTTGTTGATAAGGGTGAAGTGCTGTTGCGGATCGAAGACAAGCGCTTTGCCAGCTCCTTTCGTGAGAACCAGGTGCGGTTGCTGGAGCTGAATGCACGCGGCGCCCGCTTAGAAGCCGAGTCAAATAACGCAGAGTTTATTTTGCCTGAGGACTTCCCGTCTGAATACCAGAACCTGTTGCAACAGGAACGCCTGCTGTTTGCGTCCCGACGGGAAGAGCTTAGTACCAACCTCTCGGTACTTGAGCAGCAACAGGAGCAACGTGGACAGGAGCTTGTTGAGGCGCGGGCCAGAATTGAACAGCTGCGTCGCAGTTACAACCTGTTGTTGAGAGAGCTGCGCATCAGTGATCCTTTGGTAAAGGAAGGCGTCATTTCAGAGGTTGAGCATCTGCGCCTGCGGCGTCAGGTAAATGATCTGCGAGGAGAGATGTCGAGCATCGAGCTGAGTATTCCGAGAATTGAATCCACCATTGAGGAAATTCAGCAGAAGAAGCAAGAGATGGAGCTTAACTTTCGTAATCGCGCTCGGGCCGAGCTGAATGAAGTGTTTGCCGAGCAGGTTAGGCTGGAAGAAGCGCTGGGTGGAATGGAGGACCGCATCAGCCGTACCGAGGTGCGTGCGCCCATCAAGGGGACCGTTAAACAGCTGATGATCAATACCATTGATGGTGTAGTCAGGCCGGGTGACCCGCTGTTGAGCATCGTACCCTGGGAGGACCAGTTGCTGGTGGAAGCGCGTATCAAGCCGTCTGATATTGCCAATATCCGCCTGAATCAGCCTGCCGTGGTCAAGGTGAGCGCCTATGATTTCGCCATCTACGGTGGAATGGAGGCGAAAGTGGCGTTTATTTCGCCCGGTACTATTATGGATGAAGAAAGCAAACAACCGTATTACCTGGTGCGTTTGGAGATGGATGCCCCAGAGGTGGGTGCTGAGCAGGAGGTACTGCCGTTGATGGCCGGCATGACGGTCAGCGTGGATATCATGACAGGTAAGAAATCAGTAATGCATTACCTGTTGAAGCCGATCAATCGGGCAAAAGAGCGGGCGTTGACGGAGCGATAGGATATGGAGTTGTTTGTCTGGAGCGAACGAAAAGACATCAGGGAACGTTGGCAGACCCAGCTGGCAAAGTCGGCTGTGCTGGACCTGAATTCAGGCTCGCTGTTGAAACTGCCAAACGGGGCTGTGTTGCTTCTGCATTGGAGTGCGCTGGATTCGAAGCAGCGTCAGGAGCTGATCGCACGCAGTCATGATCTGCGTCTTGTTGCCTTGGTTGATACGCCCAGTGATCAGGAAGGTATAGAGCTGCTGCAGGAAGGTTTCAGGGGATACGCCAACACGTTTATTCAGGGCGCCTTGCTGACTGAGCTTGTAATGGCAGTTGGGCGTGGCGATATCTGGGCGGGGCCCGAGTTGCTGCAGCGTCTGCTGAGACGTCTGCTGCAGCAGTCGCAACCCTCGGCGGATGTTCCGGCCTGGTGGTCACTGAGTGAGCGTGAGTCGCAGGTGATGGCGGCTCTTAAGCGGGGGGAGAGCAACAAGGAGATTGCACGCGAATTGAACATAACCGAACGTACAGTCAAGGCACATGTAAGTGCCATTCTGGAAAAGGCCGGAGCGAGGGACAGGATTGACCTGATCCTCAAGGCAAACGGTCAGGTGTACCCACATTGAAAATAGCCGGAGCAAGGATATGAAATTTCGATACTCAATGCTGGCACTTGCCCTGAGTGCAGGAGTTGCGGGCTGGAGTTCCGCTGCCACCCTTCAGGACGTGGTTGCTGACAATATAGAGCAGAACCCGGAAGTGCAGCGCGCACTTCAGAACTATGCTGCCGTAATTCAGGAAATTCGTCAGGCTCGGGCAGGCTATTATCCTACCCTCGATGCCACTATTGGTTATGGCTATGAGTGGACTGATAAAGAGAATGGTACTCAGGATACTGAGCTGGATAGACGTGAAGCTCGCCTTAACCTGAACCAGATGATCTTTGATGGCTTTGCTACCAGCAGTGAGGTGAAGCGTCATGAAGCGCGTGCGGCATCTCGTGCCAGCAGCCTGAAAGATACAGCTCAGCGTTATGCCCTGGAGGCCAGTCGGGCCTATATGGAGGTGCTGCGTCGTGATCAGCTTCTGACGCTGGCCAAGGAAAGCCTTTATAACCATGTCACCATCTATGACCAGATCAAGCGGCGAAGCGAATCCGGCATGGACAGTCTGGCTTCCATTCAGCAGGCGGAAGGCCGTCTGGCGTTGTCAGAAGTTAATATGCTGGCGGCCGAAAACAACCTGCGCGATGCGCGGGCCAGCTATCTGCGAGTGGTTGGTCAGCCGGCACCTGAAAATCCAGAGCCTTTCAAGGCGGCTGACTTGAGCCTGCCGGCCAGCCTGGAAGAGGCCATTGCACGGGGGCTGGAAAACCAGCCCGTAGCCGGTGTTGCACAGTTCGATGTGGAAGCGGCCGTTGCGCAACGTGATGCAGCTAAAAGTGCCATGTATCCACGCCTGGATTTTGAAGTGGAGCGTCGCTGGGATAACAACATAGATGGTGTAGAGGGTGATGATGAAGACCTGACCGCCATGCTGAGGTTGCGTTACAATCTGTTTAATGGCGGTGCCGACAAGGCGCGTATTCGTCAGACTGAACATCAGATCGGCGAAGCTCAGGCAATTCAGCGTGATGCCGAGCGCCAGATTCGCGAAAGTGTTGAGCTGGCCTGGAACGCCCACGAAATTCTGACTCGGCAGATGGAGTATCTGGAGCGTCACGTGGTCTCCAGTCAGGATACTCGCGACTCCTACAAAAAGCAGTTCGATATTGGCCAGCGCTCACTGCTCGACTTGCTGGATACCGAGAACGAAGTGTTCTCGGCGAAGAATCAGTTGGCAGAAGCGCGAGTCGATGACCAGATTGCACAGCTGCGTATCCTGACCGGTACCGGTGACTTACTGGAAGCGCTCAACATACCTTTGCCCGATGTGGGTGAACAGGGTGCAGCGCAGCAGGAGGTTGCTGACAGCGGCCAGTAATTGCATCCATCTGCGCGGGTGGCTTAAAATCCCGCGCAGCCTGAGGTCTTTCAAGAGGGTTGCCACAGTTGCAGCCCTTTTTTGTTTTCAGAGGATGCGTTGAGCATGAAGTCACATAAAATACTGGAAGCTCCCATCCCGATGCGCTGGGTCGGGCCAATCAAGATCGGCGGCGATGTGCTGAATGAAAAGCTCAGTGTGCCCCTGGCAACCTATGAAACGCCGCTGTGGCCATCCGTTGGCCGCGGAGCACGCGTGTCCACCTTGACCGAAAAGGGCATTGTCACCACAGTGGTGGACGAGCGCATGACGCGCTCAATTCTTTTGGAAGCGGATGATGCGCTGGCGGCACATCAGGCGCTGCAGTCAATCAAAGCACGCAAGGACGATCTCAATGCCGTGGTGGCCACCAGCAGTCGCTTTGCCAACCTGATTGACATGCACAGCCAGATCGTGGGCAACCTGATCTATCTGAGACTGGAGTTCACGACCGGTGATGCATCCGGTCACAATATGGTCACCAACGCCGCTGACAAGCTGATTCCATGGATTCTGCAGCAGTATCCTCAACTGCGTTACTGCTCCATCTCGGCCAACTATTGCTCTGACAAGAAGGCCACGGCCGTCAACGGAATACTGGGGCGTGGCAAGTACGTAGTCAGTGAGATTCTGATTCCACGTGATATCTGCGAACGCCGCCTGAAAACCACGCCGGAAAAAGTGGTTGATCTGAATATCAAAAAGAACCTTATAGGGACCTTGATGGCGGGTGGGCTGCGAAGTGCCAACGCCCACTATGCCAACATGCTGCTGGCGTTCTATCTGGCTACTGGCCAGGATGCCGCCAACATCATCGAAGGCTCACAGGGGGTTGTGCACGCCGAAGTGCGTGATGGCGACCTCTACTTTTCCTGTACGCTTCCGAACCTGATTGTAGGCTCGGTAGGTAACGGCAAGGGAATCGATTTTGTCGAGGACAATCTGCGCCAGCTGGGCTGCAAGGAGACGCGCGAGCCCGGCGCAAACGCCCGCAGGCTGGCGGCGATCTGTGCAGCCACGGTGCTGTGTGGCGAGCTGTCGCTGATGGCGGCCCAGACCAACCCCGGTGAGCTGATGGAAGCCCATATCAAGCTGGAGCGGTAATGACCGACCCCACCAACGAGCGCAAAATAGAGCATATCCGGGCGATTGAGCAGGACCCGCTGACCGATCGGCAGGGGCATTGGTTTGATCGGATCCGACTGATGCACCGGGCTTTGCCCGAACTGGCATTCGATGAGGTTGATCCATCGGTTGAATTTCTTGGCAAACGACTCTCGTTTCCGCTGCTGATCTCTTCCATGACCGGTGGTGATCATGAGTTGGTGCGACGTATCAATATGAACCTGGCGCTGGCGGCTGAGCAGTGTCAGGTGGCCATGGCGGTCGGATCGCAGCGGGTAATGTTTACCCACCCGGAAGCGCGTGCAAGTTTTGAGTTGCGTCAATTCGCCCCAACTACTGTACTTATAGGCAATGTAGGTGGTGTACAGCTCAACTATGGCTTCGACCTCCAGCGTTGTCAGGAGGCAGTGGACTGTGTTGGGGCCGATGCGCTCTACTTCCACCTCAACCCGCTGCAGGAAGCGGTGCAGCCCGAGGGCGATACCAACTTCAGTAATCTGGCGCAGCAGATGGGTGCAGTGGCGGCAGGTCTGTCGGTTCCTGTGATGCTCAAGGAGGTGGGATCCGGCCTGTCCCCGGCGGACATAGAGCTGGGGCTCAGACAGGGCATTCGTCACTTTGATATTGCCGGCACTGGCGGCACTTCGTGGAGCCGGATAGAGCATCATCGACGCCATGATGGCAGCGATATTGGGCTCAGATTTCAGGACTGGGGGCTGCCAACCCCTCTGGCACTGCAGCAGGCAGAGCCCTATCTGGATCGGGCTACCCTGATCGCCAGTGGCGGGCTCAGAGATGGGATTGATATGGCCAAATCTGTTATACTCGGCGCCTCGCTGTGCGGTATGGCTGCGCCCCTGCTGCAGCCGGCGATGGAATCTGCCGAAGCGGTTGTAGACGCCATTGAGCGTTTGCGCCGCGAATTTGTTACTGCGATGTTTCTGCTCGGTACGCCTGATGTGGCGGCGCTGTTCCGGAACAGGACGCTTATTGTCCAAGAGCGTTGAGGACCCTGGTCGAGTATGTCCGTTGGTATAGACGAAATCAGCTTTTACACCTCCAACTATTACCTGGACCTGCGCACGCTGGCACAGGTGCAGGGCACCGATCCGGAGAAGTACTATACCGGCATTGGTCAGGAGAAAATGGGTATGGCCGCGCCGGACGAAGACATCGTCACCATGGCAGCCAATGCGGCCTTGCCACTGGTGGAGCGCATTGGGCCTGAAACAATCGGGACGTTGCTGTTTGCCACTGAAACCGGCATTGATCAGTCCAAGGCTGCAGGTGTGTACGTGCATCGTCTGCTTGGCCTGAGCGCCAATTGCCGGGTTGTGGAATTGAAACAGGCCTGCTACAGCGCGACCGCCGCCATTCAGATGGCCTGTGCACTGGTGGCGCGCAAGCCGGAGAGCAAGGTGCTGGTGATCGCTTCTGACATTGCTCGCTACGATCTGGATACGCCCGGCGAGGCGACTCAGGGCTGCGGTGCCGTGGCTCTGCTGATCAGTGCCAATCCGCGTCTGGTCACCATCGACCCGGAAGTTGGCAATTATACTGAAGACGTGATGGACTTCTGGCGGCCGAACTATCGCTCGACCGCACTGGTGGATGGCAAGTACTCCACCAAAATTTATCTCAAGGCCCTCAAAAAAGCCTGGGAGCATTTCCGTGAGGCCAGCTCATTGGCGTTTGCCGACTTCAGTCATTTCTGTTACCACCTGCCGTTCAGTCGCATGGCTCAAAAAGCGCATCAGCAGTTGGTCAAGCTGAACAGGGCTGGCCTGTCTTCAGCCGAGCAGGAGGCGCAGATCAGCAATACCCTGCTGTACAACCGCATCATCGGTAACAGCTATACCGCTTCCATGTATATCGGCCTGACCTCGCTGCTGGAAAATACGCTGGAAGATTTGGCAGGCAAGCGGATCGGTTTTTTCAGTTATGGCTCCGGTTGTGTGGCCGAGTTTTTTTCCGGCACCGTGGTGGAAGGCTATAAACAGGCACTGCATACCGAACTGCATCGAGAGATGCTAAACGCCCGGCGCGAAATCAGCCATGATGAATACCTGAAACTGTATCAGCATCAGGTGCCGACTGATGGCGGCGAATACACCTTCCCTGAAGGTACCACCGGCCGCTTCCGTCTGGCGGGCATTATCCATCACAAACGCGAATATATTCCCTGCTGATGCCGACCGCCTGCGCTCCGGGCAAGATCATTCTCAGTGGTGAACATGCTGTGGTGTATGGCGCGCCGGCGCTGGCACTGGCGGTGGATCGGCACATGCGGATCCACTACCGCCCTGATCAATTGCCGCGTTTGAGCTGGCATACCCGCGAGCGCACCCATGAGCTGGGGCTGGACAAGCTGGCCGGCCTGCGGCGTCGCCTCGACAATCACTTCGAGCGCTATCTGCGCGGCGAACTGCCAATTACCCGTATCCTGAAAAAACCCGCTGAGTTGGCCTTCTATGCCATTGATATGGCGCGAGTGCTTTCCGGACTTGATATTCAGCCGCGAGGCAGCCTCAGTATCGACTCGGATATACCCATTGGTGCTGGCATGGGCTCTTCCGCGGCGTTGATCGCGGCACTGTTGAAACTGTTTGGGCATTTTGACAGCCTTGAACAACTGATTCAGCAGGTGCGTTACTGTGAGCGTTTGCAGCATGGGCGCGGCAGCATGATCGATGCAGCGGCTGTGTGCAGTGGAGGGCTGGTCAAGTTGCAGGGTGAGCAGGTGTCACGGCTTCCGCTGGCTGATGAGGGGCTGGGGGCCGGGTGGTTTTGGCTGTTTACCGGTACTCCGGCCAGCAGTACAGGCGCTTGCGTGGATGAGGTGAGGCATCACTTCGGTCAGTCTGAAATCTGGAGTGAATTTGCCGACATCACCGAGCAGGTGGCAACGGCGCTGCTCAAGGGTGATACACCGCTGGAACAGGTGCGTGCCAACCATCGATTGCTGAGCCGTATCGGTGTTGTACCTGCCTCGTTGCAACGCTTTGCCGAGCGTGTCGAACAGCGAGGTGGTGCCGCCAAAATCTGTGGCGCGGGTGCGGTCTCCGGGGATCAGGGTGGGCTGATGCTGCTCTGGCTGCCGCAGGGAACCCCAGCCCAGTTGCCGCTGCAGTCGCATTGGCACTGGGGTGTTCTGAAAGAGGATCGACAAGGTGTCCGCATACTCGAAGATTAACACCCGCGCCCCCGGCAGCATCATGCTGATGGGTGAGCATGCGGTACTGTTTGGCGAACCGGCACTGGCCTGTGCGCTGGAGCACTGGCTTGAAGTCGAGCTGACACCATTGGCATCACAACGGGTAGAAATTGACAGCGCACTGGCACGCTACCGATGTGATCTGAGTCAGCTGCAACCGGAACCTGCGCTGAGCTTTGTGCTGGCCGTGATTGAGGCGTACCGACCTTACTTGAAACAGGGCTTTCGCCTGCAGATACGCTCCGGTTTTTCACATACCGTAGGGCTTGGCTCTTCGGCGGCAGTCACGGCAGCGGTCACAGCAGCACTGGCCGAATTTTGTGGCACGGATACAACGCCTGAAGCCTTGTTTGAGGTGGCCTTGCATGCCGTGCATCAAGCCCAGAACGGACGCGGCTCTGGAACTGATCTGGCGGCCAGTATCTATGGTGGTGTCGTTCAATACCGTGTGAGTCCGCGTACGGTGGAACGCCTGAATGGCCTGCCGCCACTGGCGCTGATGTATTGCGGTTACAAGATGAAAACCCCTGAGGTGCTGGCGCTTGTGGAATCCCGTGCGGCCTCTCAATCCTCACTCTATGCCGGGCTGTATCGTCTCATGGGTCAGACCTGTGAGGCGGGTCGAAGTGCGGTGGACAGCGCCGACTGGTCGCAGCTGGGTCAGCTGATGAATCTGTATCAGGGCCTGATGGATGCTCTGGGGGTGAATGATGCCACCCTGTCCGAGATGATTTGGCGCTTGAGAGCGCAACCGGGCATTCTGGGTGCCAAAATATCGGGCTCGGGCCTGGGTGACTGTGTACTGGCACTGGGACACATGACCGAAACGCTGCCCTGGGAGTCGATCCCGGTCTCGGTAGCCGCTACTGGAGTGGAGATTAGCCATGACACCTGCTGAAGTGATTGATCGTTTATTACCCTCGCACCTGCAGGCAAAGGCGTCATCGGAGCTGTTTGCCCCCAGTAATATTGCGTTATGCAAATACTGGGGCAAGCGTGACCGAAGCTTTAATTTGCCGGTCAACGCATCCCTGTCCGTTTCGCTGGATTATCTGGGGACCCATACCCGGCTCACCCCGATTGATGCTGAAGTGGATGAAGTCTGGCTCAATGGGCAGCAGCTTTTGCCCAGCGCAAAATTCAGCCAGAAGGTATCAGCCTTCATCGACCTGTTTCGTCGGCAGCAGGATCTGAACTTCCGGGTGGAAACCCGCAACAATATCCCCACCGCCGCCGGGCTGGCGTCTTCGGCCTCGGGCTTTGCTGCACTGACGCTGGCACTGAATGATGCGCTTGGGCTTGATCTGGAGCCCCAACTGCTGTCGGTGTTGGCCCGCCATGGCAGTGGCAGCGCCTGCCGTTCGGTGTTTGATGGCTTCGTCGAATGGCGTATGGGGCAGCGTGAAGATGGGCTCGACAGCCACGGTATTGCACTGGATGCAGAATGGCCCGGCCTGTGTATTGGCCTTGCCAAGGTGGATGCCGGAGAAAAGGCGGTAGACTCCCGCTCTGGCATGCAGCGCACGGTGGAAACCGCCCATCTCTACCAGAGCTGGCCTCTGCAGGCGGCGGCTGATCTGGAAAAGCTGCATCAGGCTATCGCACGACAGGATTTTGAGTTGTTGGGGCAAACTGCCGAACAGAATGCGCTGTCGATGCATGCCACCATGATCGCCAGCTGGCCACCACTGCTGTACTGGCAACCGGAATCGGTGGCGGCGATGCAGACGGTGTGGACGCTTCGTCGACACGGGGTGCCTGTATATTTCACCATGGATGCAGGCCCCAACTTAAAGCTGCTGTTTGAACAGCAGTGCCGTGACGAGGTGTTGCGTCACTTCCCTGATCTGGAAACCGTGGAACCTTTCGGCAGCCGCTGATGTCCGCCTTGATCGGTTTCCCGCTGACCCGTCGACAGCGGGATTACAACGGTCGACTGCAACTGAGTTATTGGCTCAGAACCGCCACCAGTGCCCATGAGGTGGTCATTGAGGGAGAGGCTGCTGTCGCCTTTATACTGCAGTCGGATGGGGCTCATGTCGCTGAGCTCCTCTCAGACCTGCCCGGCTGTCAGTTGCGACCGCTGTCATTATCAAGCCTGAATCATGAGCCGGTCAGTGCCCTGTATGCAGACAGCCTGCGTGAATGGCATGAAGCGCTTGGTCGTTTGCAGCAGGCGGGTGTCGCGCTCATGGAAGAAGATATTCGCCCGGCTGACCGGTATCTGATTGAGCGCGGTATCTTTGCATCCGCCAGGGTCATTGATGATGCTTCAGGGCCTCGCCTGCAACGCGCCGAGTTTGAACCGCCACTGCGCATCCTGTCACTGGATATCGAAACCACTCTCCGGGCCGACCGAATCCTGTCCGTTGCACTGCAGTCACAAAGCTATGAACGAGTGCTGTTCAACGGCAACATCACCAACTCGCCTGCCGTTGTGCGCTGTCATAACGAGCGTGATCTGCTGCAGCAGCTGATGGCCGAAGTGCGTCGCTTCGATCCAGACCTGATTATCGGCTGGAATGTGATTGGCTTTGATCTGAGGGTGCTGCAGCAGCGTGCCGAGGCACAGCGCTTGCCGCTCTGTTTGGGTCGTGATCAGGAACCGGTACGGGTTGAGCAGACACGAACGGGGCGTTGGTATGCCCGTCTCAATGGTCGTGTGGTACTGGACGGGATCGATACTCTTAAAGGCGCGACTTGGCAGTTCGAGCGCTACAGTCTGGAATTTGTGGCGCGTGAGCTGCTGGGTCGTGGCAAACTGATCGAAACCCCGGACGACCGCGGAGAAGAAATCCAGCGTCTGTATCGTGAAGATCCGCAGGCGCTGGTGCGCTATAACCTTGAAGACTGCCGCTTGGTCAGCGAGATTTTTGAACATACGGAATTGATCCCTTACCTCCTGGCACGGGCACGCCTGACCGGGCTGCCGCTGGACAAGGTCGGTGGCTCATCGCAGGCGTTTGATAACCTCTACCTGCCACGTTTGCACCGCGCCGGATATGTGGCACCCCAGTATGCCTCCGGTGTGGATGGGCTGGATGTTCCGGGCGGATTCGTGATGGAATCGTGTCCCGGGTTGTATCGTCATGTGCTGGTGCTGGACTTCAAGAGCCTGTACCCCAGCATCATCCGCAGCTTTCGGATTGATCCGCTGGGGCTGGCGCTGGGTACTCACGGTGATGCGCCGCCCGATGCATTGGTGCCGGGTTTCCATCACGCCATTTTTGACCGCCGCCATGCGCTGCTGCCCGATATAATCGAACGTCTTTGGCAAGCGCGAGATGAAGCCAAGCGGCAGGGTAACTCGGCCCTGTCGCAGGCGATCAAGATTCAGATGAACGCCTGCTATGGCGTATTGGGCTCGCGGGTGTGCCGTTTTTTCGATCAGCGCCTGTCCGGTTCCATTACCCTGCGTGGCCATCAAATTCTGCAGCAGACCGCCGAGCGGATCGAGCAGGCCTTTGGTCATCAGGTGATCTACGGTGATACCGACTCGGTGTTCGTCTGGCTCGGGGATGACTGGCCGGATCGGGATACGGACCGATATGGGCATCAGCTTGCCAGTGAGCTGAACGCTTGGTGGCAGAAGCAGCTGCGGGAGCGTTTTGATATCGACTGCTCGCTTGAGCTGCAATATGAAGCGCACTATCGGCGTTTTTTGATGCCGCGCATGCGTCACTCAGAAAAGGGCAGCAAGAAACGGTATGCCGGTCTCAAGGTGCAGCCGGGCGGCAGCGATCAGCTGGTGTTTCGCGGGCTCGAATCGGTCCGGACCGACTGGACGCCTCTGGCACGCCAGTTCCAGCAGGTGTTGTATGAGCGCATCTTCCGCGACCAGCCTTGGCAGGTCTTGTTGCAGGAAACCGTGCGTGCCGTTCGGGCCGGTGAACGGGATGGTGATCTGGTGTACCGCCGTCGTATTCGCCAACCGCTTGCTGCGTACCAGCGCAATCGGCCGCCTCATGCGCGTGCGGCTCAAATGTTGGATGATGATCGTCGGCACCGTGGTTTGCCACCGGTCGTACGGGTTGGTGACAGCATCGCCTATCTGATGACGGTCAACGGCCCGGAACCGCAGGAATTGCTGCGCTCACCGCTGGACTACCAGCACTATATCGACCGGCAGCTGCTGCCGGTCGCTGACACTTTGTTGCCGTTCGTAGGCGAATCTTTTGAACGGCTGATCGCTCCTCAGCAGGAGCTGTTTTGAGAGGGCAGGGATAGTCCTGTCGTTTTTGAGGTCAGAACAATAAGAGGAAACGGAGAGTGCCATGACCGAACATCACCATCAGTCAGATCCTGACCGCACCCGTCGTGGGCTAGCGCGCTGGATGCACCATTTGACCTGGGTAGCACTGCTGTTCCTGCTGACGCTGTTCTTCACGGACTTTGTTGAGGATAAGCGCAACCCCAATCGTAACTTGAACCTGGTCAGCCATGATGCGGGCGAGGTGGTGCTGCAGCGCAACCGTGGTGGCCACTATGTTGCTCCGGGACGTATCAACGGTGAGCCGGTCACCTTCTTGCTGGATACCGGCGCGACCCAAGTCAGCGTGCCCGAGGCACTGGCGGACAAAATAGGACTGGAAAAGGGGCGTCGACAACAGACCATGACCGCCAATGGTGTGATCAGTGTACACACCACGCAGCTGGACTCGGTGCGGCTGGGCGGAATTGAGCTGAGGGATGTGACCGCCAGCATCAACCCCTATATGCCCGATGATACGGTGTTGCTGGGCATGAGCTTTATGCAGCATCTGGACATGGTGCAGCGGGGAAATGAGCTGACTCTAAGCCTGCCTCAATGATCGCGATAAGGCTGAGCTAAAAGGCTATTCCATATAATCCAAAGATAGAAACAGTCTGGCCTGGTGGTCGCTAACGGGTGGTGACCGGTGCACGATGCCATAACCTTCATTCCCGTGCCAGCCATCACCCTTGAGCAGTGCTACATCACCAGCGGTAAGTTGCAACACTCTTTCCGGTTCATTCGCAGGAATGCGGGCAGTGTCGCCTTCAGGTTCAGGCAGGTATTGGGTACCGGTGCCTGAATAGCAGGTAACGAGTCTTACAGGAAGCCGGTCAACATGAAACTTCGGACACATAGCGGCTTTCAGCAATGTCATTCGCAAACCGATATGTGAGGGGCCAAGCAGGCATTCATACATTTGTAGCAGCTCTACGATATCGGCAACAATAGACGCTTGGCCATCACCTGCAGGCAATTGCGCCTGCAGCAGTTCAGATGCGTTTTTCTCCAAATCTTCATCACACTGAATCACTGTTCTTATATTCAAACTCGATTGCTGCGCGCAAAGCCTGCTTACATAGCGCTCAATGGAATCATCGAGACTTCGCTGCCAAACAGTCAGGTTGCACTCAGGAGCATAAATGTCCCCCATGATAACGGGGTGGTCGCTGACATGTGCTGCGGGTTTTGGTCTGTGGTGCAACATGGACTTGGTAGGCATATCGGCAAGGTTCATGTCAGGGTTGTCCGGTAAGTTTTTCAGAGTTGGATCAAGTTTTCGTGTTATAATATAACACTTGATTTTAGAGAGTGTCACTCTGTGTCATGCCGGTATGAAACTGGTTTTGCGCATGGTCCCTCATTGGTTGATATGTGGTCCTATGAGAAAGAGTTTTTTTGAAGAGCTGGAGCTCAGTCCCGAAGGTTATGCTGTTGATTTAGAGCCGTTTATGGAAAGTCTGAGCTGGAATGATCAGGGCCTGATACCCGTCATTACTCAGCAATATGATTCCGGTGAGGTGTTGATGATGGCGTGGATGAACCGTGAGTCGCTGGCGATGACCCTCAAGGAAAAGAGGGTTACCTATTGGTCACGCTCACGCCAACAGTTGTGGGAAAAAGGGAAAGTCAGTGGTAACACACAGCGGCTGATAGAGCTGCGAGCGGATTGTGATGGCGATACCCTGCTGTGCCTGGCGGACCAGCAGGGGCCAGCGTGCCACACAGGGCGTGCAAACTGCTTCTATTTCAGATTTTGTCCGGAAGAGTCTCAGGTTGTAGTAAGCGCCGGAATCCCTGATCCAGAAGACGGTCATTCACAGGTATGACACCCTATCAAGCCACGCTGCAAATGTGGGCGATCACCATCTTGATGGACAGATGTTCAGGGCCAAGACAGGAAGTACTTGGGTGAGTGGTGTACAGGTGTACGATGTTCAAAAAGTACCGGGCTACCGGAAAGCAGCCCAGCAACTTTGGCTTGCAAGAAGCCTCTGATATCAGACGTCATCCAATCAAATAGATCACCAGCTGACGTGGGCCATGGGCTCCCATCTGCAGTTTTTGCTCAATGTCGGCACTGCGGGAAGGGCCCGTGATCAGGTTGACTGTCCTGGGCAAGCGGCCGCTGCAGAGGCTGCGCAACCGATCCCATCCATCCTCATAAACCCCTACAATATCTTTGCGCTGCAATACAACCAAGTGCGTATCCGGCAAGAAGTTGAGCGTGGTGGGGCTGTCCGGGCGGGAGTAGAACATCAGGGTGCCGGTCTCGGCAATACCGACCAGGGCCAGCGTCAGGCTCGCCTCGTCTCCCACCTGTCCCACTCGCTGATGACAGCGGATACGCTCATGTACTGCGGCCCAGCTCAGAGCAGCGAGGGTTTCGTCGCTGGCCAGTATCAGTTCATGCTGGCCCTTTGATTCCAGGGTGTCCGCCACCGCCTCTGGCAGTTGCTCGATATTTTCAAGTGTAACCACTTCGGCGGCTGCTTCCTGTGCCATGCGGATAAACAGCTCAACCTGTGCCTCAGGCGCCTGCTGGCCGCGGGCGGGGATCAGATTACGAGGGTGTTGCTGTAAGCGGTGCTGCACCGCTTCGCGCTGGGCATCCGTTGCTTCGCTGCGGCGCAGGCCATGGCGAATGTTGGCAAAAATCTCGGCACGGCTGCTCATGACTTGTTCTCCTGTTTCTGGCGCGCTTGCCACTGCTGCATGAAAGTCTTGCCGGTTGGGACCGGCATGTCGCGGTGGTCGGTCCAGCCGGAGGCCAGCGGCAACTTGCTGATCCTGCCTTTTTGGCCGCCCAGCAAACGCATGAGCCGGGATGCACTGGACGAGAACAGTCGGTACAGCATCGGGCGGGTGGCGAGAAAGGCCCAGCTTCCCAGCCCCCAGCGGACAGCGCGAGGCGTCAGGTGCTGTTCAAACTCCTTCTCGCGCCAGTGGCGCATCAGTTTCGGCAACGGAATGCGGACCGGGCAGACCTCCTCGCACTTGCCGCAGGCGGTAGACGCATTGGGCAGTAGGGCAGCCTGTTCAATGCCGATCATTTGCGGAGTCAGTACCGATCCCATGGGGCCGGGGTAAACCCAACCATAGCTGTGACCACCGACAGCGCCGTATACCGGGCAGTGGTTCATGCAGGCGGAGCAGCGAATGCAGCGCAGCATATCCTGAAACTGGGTGCCAACCATGTCGCTGCGACCGTTGTCGACCAGCACGACATGGAAATTTTCCGGTCCGTCCTGGTCGTCCGGGCGGCGGTTGCCGGATGACAGCGTGTTGTACACGGAAAATTCCTGCCCCGTGGCCGAGCGCGCCAGCAGGCGCAGAAACAGGGTCATGTCCTCCAGCGTTGGGACGACCTTCTCGATGGATGAGACCACAATATGGGTTTTGGGCAGGGTCTGGGTCAGGTCGCCATTGCCCTCGTTGGTGACAATAATCGTCGACCCGGTTTCGGCAACCAGAAAATTGGCACCGGTGATGCCCACATCCGCGGCCACGAATTGCTTGCGCAGCATTTCACGGGCCTCGGCCATCAGCGCGGCCGGATCGGTCAATTTAGGGCGCTTGTGGTGTTCATGGAAGGCTTCGGATACATCTTCCAGATTGAGGTGAATCGCCGGGGCGATGATATGGCTTGGGTGGTCACCGCGCAGTTGCAGGATATATTCCCCCAAGTCGGTTTCCACCGGGTGGATGCCGTTCTCCTCCAGATATTCGTTGAGGTTGATCTCCTCGGTCACCATCGACTTGCCCTTGGTGACGGTTTTGGCATTCTGCTCACGGCAAATCTGCAGGATGGTCTGGCGTGCATCATCAGCGGTGCGACACCAGTGTACCTGGCCGCCGTTCTCGACCACGCGGGCCTCGAACGCTTCCAGATACAGGTCCAGGTGTTCAAGGATATGGTTCTTCAGGTCGCGAGCTTCATCGCGCAGCCGATCGAACTCCGGCATGCGGGCGACAGCTGCGGCGCGCTTGCCGGGAAAACCGGCCTTCAGGTTGCCCAGCGCCTTTTGCAGGTTGACATCCTGTAGCGCGATGCGAGCACTTTGCTTGAATTCGGGGCTTTTGATCTGCATGGGGGGCTCCGCTTAAAGTGGCTGACCAAGGTCGTAATCGGCTTCGCCGATTGCCGGAGTTCCAGTCATGTCGGCGAGCAGCTCGACCACATGACGTACCTGTACTTCACGGCCTTCACGTTTGAGCTTGCCGGCCATGTTGAGCAGGCAGCCCAGGTCTCCACCCACCAGCGTGCTGGCGCCGCTGTCGGCAGCAAAGCCGGTCTTGTTGCTGACCATGCGGTTGGATATGTCGGGGTACTTGACACAAAAGGTGCCGCCAAAACCGCAGCAGGTCTCCGCTTCCTGCATCTCGGCCAGTTCAACGCCGTCGATTTCGCTGAGCAACTGTCGTGGCTGCTGCTTGATGCCAAGCTCTCGCAGCCCGGAGCAGGAGTCGTGATAGGTGATCTTGCCGTTGAATTCGCTCTGGATGCCGCTGAAATTCAATACGTCTACCAGAAAAGATGTGACCTCAAAGGCGCGAGCCTTGAGTGCTTCCGCACGTGCTTTCCAGGGATCGTCCTCGGTAAAGAGTTCAGGGTAGTGGTGCAGCATGCCGATGCAGGAGCCGGATGGACCCACCACATAGCGGTAGCCCTCCAGAGCTTCGATGGTCTGACGCGCGATGGCACGACTGTTGTGTTTGTCCCCGGAGTTGAATGCCGGTTGTCCACAGCAGGTCTGATTACGGGGTACTTCCACTTCACAGCCAGCCTGTTCCAGCAGCTTGACGGTGGCAAAGGCTACCTCGGGGCGGAACATGTCGGCCAGGCAGGTAACGAACAGACCGACCTTGATCGGCATGGTTTGGGTGTCGGACATGGTGTCGGCAACCTCGGATTATTATCGGTGCGGTTTCATGGCGGTATGGCTATCAAGATAGGTGATCAGGGCCTAAGCGTGAATGCTATACTTCCAACTGGTCTTACCAGAATGATCACCGGGGGCGATGGTGACACTGCAATATGAGCTGGAAAGCCTGTTGCTGGAAGGCGAATGGGTGCCGGGGCACCCGGTGCCTTCAGAGCGCAGATTAATGCAAATATATGGAGTTTCGCGGGGGACTGTTCGTGAAGCACTGGCTGGCATGAAAGCCAACGGGGTTATCGAAACCCGTCAGGGCGGGCGCAGCCACTGCATTAATCTGTTGGCACAACACCTTGAGCTGCCGCTGGAAGGGCGGGGGGACGATATTGATTTCCAGATGCAGGTGCTGGAAGCGCGCGCCGTGCTGGAGGCTGAAGCGGCCTGGTATGCGGCGCAGCGTGCCAGTGATGAGGAGCTGTTCGCTCTGGCGCAGGAGTATCAGCGGATGTGCGAGCGTAACCGCCGCCCAGTTGGCCGTGGTGACAGTACGCTGGAAAAAGCCAAGGCGGATTTGCAGTTTCACATGCTGATAGCCCAGTCCAGTCATCATCTGCTGGTGTGTTCCTTCAGTCAGCTGTTTTATCACCGTTACTTCAATGCGATCTACAGTGTGCTGTCACGCACATTGGGGCGTTTTGGCCGTTATCCCGATGGCATCGGCAGGCAGCACGAGAGCATCCACCGTGCACTGCAGGCTCGTGATGCCCCTGCGGCTCGTGAAGCGGCAAGCCAACATATCCTGTATACCCGTGACCTGCTGCAACGATGCCGCTGATTTTTGCGCTTTCGGATCGCGCTTTCCAGACTGGGCCGTTATAATCGCCGCTCGGACTGGCCGGCACCTCGTACCTGTCGCAACCACAAGTCCGCTTTCATTTACCGTGTATCAATCAAGATGTGGCCTTTCGTATGGGTACATCCGTCAATCAGGGAACAGAACATGCCTGTCATTACGCTTCCGGATGCGAGTACTCGCACCTTCAATGAGCCCGTTACCGTTCACGATGTGGCCGCCGATATCGGTACTGGCCTGGCCAAGGCTGCCCTCGCCGGCAAGATCAACGGTGAGCTGGTGGATACCAGCTATCTGATCGAAAACGATGTCAATTTGGCGATCGTCACCGCACGTGATGAAGAAGGGCTGGACGTGATTCGTCACTCCTGTGCGCATCTGATGGCGATGGCTGTACAGGATCTGTTCCCGGGTGCTCAGGTGACCATCGGTCCTGTGATCGACGATGGTTTCTATTACGATTTTGCCTATGAGCGCCCGTTCACGCCGGAAGATCTGGAAAAGATCGAGTCGCGCATGAATCAGCTGGCCAAGGAAAATCTGCCGGTCAGCCGCTCCGTGATGTCGCGCGATGAGGCGATCAAGCTGTTTGAGCAGATGGGCGAGAAGTATAAGGTCGAGATTATCGATTCCATTCCGGGCGATCAGCCGCTCTCTTTCTACAAACAGGGCGACTTTATCGACCTGTGTCGAGGCCCGCATGTGCCTTCAACTGGCCATATCAAGGCATTCAAGGTGATGAAGGTGGCCGGTGCCTATTGGCGCGGTGATGCCAAGAACGAGATGCTGCAGCGTATTTACGGTACCGCCTGGAGCGACAAGAAAGAGCTCAAGGCCTATCTGCACCGTCTTGAAGAGGCTGAAAAGCGTGACCACCGCAAGCTGGGCAAACAGCTGAACCTGTTTCACATGCAGGAAGAAGCACCGGGCATGGTGTTCTGGCATCCGCATGGCTGGACGCTGTATCAGCAGATCGAGCAGTACATGCGTGCCAAGCAGCGCCGTCACGGTTACCAGGAGATCAAAACACCGCAGGTGGTGGAGCGTACTCTGTGGGAAAAGTCCGGCCACTGGGGCAAGTTTCAGGAGCAGATGTTCACTACGCACTCCGAGAGCCGTGATTTCGCCATCAAGCCGATGAACTGCCCATGCCACGTGCAGGTGTTCAACCAGGGGCTTCGTTCTTACCGCGACCTGCCGCTGCGTCTGGCCGAATTTGGCTCCTGTCACCGCAATGAACCCTCGGGCTCGTTGCATGGCATCATGCGTGTGCGCGGTTTCGTGCAGGATGATGCGCACATTTTCTGTGCCGAAAACTCGATCCAGACCGAAGTGGCAGACTTTATCGACTTCCTGCATGAGGTCTACGCTGACTTTGGCTTCAGTGACATTCTGTACAAGCTGTCCACCCGTCCGGAAGAACGCGTGGGTTCAGACGAAAGTTGGGACAAGGCGGAGAAGGCGCTGGCTGATGCATTGAACACAGCAGGACTCGACTGGGAGGAACTGCCGGGTGAGGGGGCTTTCTATGGCCCGAAAATAGAATTCTCCCTGCGTGACTGCCTTGGTCGTGTCTGGCAGTGCGGCACCATTCAGGTCGACTTCTCCATGCCGGGACGTCTTGGCGCCCAGTTTGTTAACGAGCATGGCGAGCGTGAAACACCGGTAATGTTGCATCGTGCCATTCTTGGATCGTTTGAGCGCTTTATCGGTATTTTGATTGAGCATTATGCTGGCGCCTTGCCGTTGTGGCTGTCGCCGCTGCAGGCCGTCGTGATGAATATTACCGACAATCAAGCGGATTATTGCCGCGATCTTGCAGAAAAACTCGAAAAATCAGGCCTGCGAGCCACTGCGGACTTGAGAAACGAGAAGATCGGCTTTAAAATCCGCGAGCGTACTCTACAAAAAGTGCCCTACCTGTTGGTAGTAGGTGACAAAGAGGTCGAGTCCGGAACCGTTGCAGTGCGTACGCGCTCCGGTGAGGATTTGGGTACGATGACCGTCGATGCGCTGATTGAACAGCTGGTTCAGGAAACCGAGCGCAAAGGCCGTCAGGCAAAATAAAATCGTCAGGAGATATAGCTATCAGGCGTGATAACAGACGCGGGGGCCGTGCGCCTCTGCCGCCAATCAATGAAAATATCCGTGCCACCGAATGCCGTCTGATCGGCGCGGATGGAAACCAGATTGGTGTTGTTTCGATTCCAGAGGCTCTTGAGAAAGCTCAGGAAGCCGAACTTGACCTGGTTCAGATCTCGGAGTCTGATCCCATTGTCTGCAAGATCATGGACTATGGTAAGCATCAGTACGAGGCCAAGAAGAAAGCAAATGAGGCTAAGAAGAAACAGTCTCAAATGCAGGTCAAGGAAGTGAAATTCCGTCCGGGTACGGAAGAAGGGGATTATCAGGTAAAACTGCGCAACCTGATACGTTTCCTTGAAAGCGGAGACAAGGGCAAGGTTACCTTGCGCTTCCGTGGTCGTGAGATGGCTCACCAGGAGCTGGGCATGCAGCTGATGGAGCGGATCGAAAAGGATCTGACCGAAATCAGTACTGTTGAACAGCGTCCGAAAATGGAAGGTCGTCAAATGGTCATGGTGTTGGCTCCGAAAAAGAAATAGTCACCCGACTGCAGGACCCGCCTGCCTGAGATCTTCGGAAATCAGGTAACGGGTCCTGCTGTTTGTTCGGGTTGGCTGACTAACAAACGAATGCGTGGAGAAAGTTAATGCCTAAGATCAAAACTGTCCGCGGTGCGGCAAAGCGTTTCAAGAAAACCGCTAACGGCGTGAAGCACAAGCAGGCCTTCAAAAGCCACATTCTGACCAAGAAAAGCACCAAGCGTAAGCGTCAGCTTCGCCCAATGCTGCAGGTTCATGCTGCTGACCAGGCTCTGGTTAAGCGCATGCTGCCTTACCTCTGAGTTTTTTCGGTCATTATTAGTTTTTATAGGAAGGAATTGCCATGCCTCGCGTAAAACGTGGTGTACAGGCTCGCGCCCGTCACAAAAAGATTCTGAAACAGGCCAAAGGTTACTACGGTGCCCGCAGCCGTGTGTTCCGTGTAGCCAAACAGGCTGTCATCAAAGCTGGTCAGTATGCGTACCGTGACCGTCGTCAGCGTAAGCGTCAGTTCCGCGCTCTGTGGATTGCACGTATCAACGCTGCTGCCCGTATCAACGGTCTGTCCTACAGCCGCTTTATTGCTGGTCTGAAAAAGGCCAACATCGAAATCGACCGTAAGGTTCTGGCTGACCTGGCTGTATACGAGCAGGGTGCCTTTACTGCGGTTGTCGAGAAAGCCAAAGCTGCACTGGCGTAACATACGCCCGCCTATTGGTAGGTAAATGATCGAATCGAATAGGGGAAGGGTGCAAGCTCTTCCCCTATTTTTGTCTGGAGCCGGAAATGGAAAATCTTGAGACCCTGTTGGCGCAAGGCAAACAGGCTGTTGCTGAAACTGATACGCTGGCTGCGCTGGACGAAATCCGGGTGCAGTATCTTGGCAAAAAAGGTGAGCTGACACAGCTGCTCAAAGGACTGGGCAAATTGTCGGCAGACGAACGTCCTGCTGCGGGTGCTCGCATCAATGAAGCCAAAGAAGCTTTGCAGGCTGAGATTTCGGCGCGTCGTGATGCACTGGAAAGTGCTGCGATGGAGGCAAAACTGGCGGCGGAAACCGTTGATGTGACCCTGCCCGGTCGCAGCCAGTCCGTTGGTGGTCTGCACCCCGTGACCCGCACCCTGGAGCGTATCGAGGCCTTTTTCGGCAGTATCGGTTACAGTGTTGCAGAAGGTCCCGAGATTGAAGACGACTATCATAACTTCGAGGCGCTGAATATTCCGGCTCACCATCCGGCGCGGGCGATGCATGATACCTTCTACTTCGATGCCCACACACTGCTGCGGACCCATACCTCGCCGGTGCAGGTGCGGACCATGGAAGCGCAACAGCCACCGATCCGCATCATCTGCCCCGGTCGCGTGTATCGCTGTGACTACGATCAGACCCACTCGCCCATGTTCCATCAGGTGGAAGGTCTGCTGGTTGACCGCAACATCACCTTCGCTGATCTCAAGGGCACGTTGGAGCAGTTCCTGCGTGAGTTCTTTGAAGAAGACGTGAAGGTCCGCTTCCGTCCGTCCTATTTTCCGTTCACAGAGCCTTCAATCGAAGTCGATATCGACCGTGGTGACGGCAAGTGGCTGGAAGTACTCGGCTGCGGCATGGTGCATCCGAAGGTATTTGAATACTCCGGCATCGACCCGGAAGAGTTTACCGGGTTTGCGTTCGGCATGGGCGTTGAGCGTCTGGCGATGCTCCGCTACGGCGTGGACGATCTGCGTCTGTTCTTTGAAAATGATCTGCGCTTCCTCGGCCAGTTCAAGTAAGACGTCAACGCACACCAACAGATTTTTCAGGAAAGCAGCATGAAATTCAGTGAACAGTGGTTGCGCGAGCTGGTTCAGCCGCAGATCGGAACACAGGAACTGGCGGATCAGCTGAGTCTGTCCGGCCTTGAAGTGGATGATATTGAAAGCGTTGCCGGTGATTTCAGCGGCGTCGTGGTTGGCGAAATCGTCAGTGCCGAACAGCACCCCAACGCCGACAAACTTCAGGTATGTCAGGTCAATGACGGCGAGCAGATCGTACAGGTGGTATGCGGAGCGCCGAACGCTCGTGCCGGCCTGAAAACCGCGTTTGCCCGTGTCGGAGCTGTTCTGCCGGGTGACTTCAAAATCAAGAAGGCTAAACTGCGTCAGGTCGAGTCCTTTGGCATGCTCTGTGCGGAAGACGAGCTGGGGCTGTCCGAAGACCATGGCGGCATCATGGAACTGGCGGACGGTGCACCGGTCGGCCAGGATATTCGTGAATTCCTGAACCTCAACGACAAGATCATCGATGTTGATCTGACGCCGAACCGGGGCGACTGTCTCAGCATTGCCGGTATGGCACGTGAGGTTGGCGTACTGAACAAGGCGGCAGTGGCCCCGATTGAAGCAGCACCGGTTGCGCCGCAGAATGACGATCGCTTCGGTGTTGAACTGGTCCATGCTGAGGGCTGTCCGCGCTATCTGGGCCGCGTCATTCGCAATATCAACCCGGGGGTTGCTACACCGCAGTGGATGCAGGAAAAACTGCGTCGTTCCGGTGTGCGCAGCATCGATCCGGTTGTGGATGTCACCAACTACGTGCTGCTGGAGCTTGGCCAGCCGATGCACGCCTTTGACCTGAGCAAGCTCGAAGGCGGCATTCGCGTGCGCCTGGCTGAGCAGGGCGAAAAGCTGCAGCTGCTGGATGGGCAGGAGGTCGAGCTGAACGCCGACACTCTGGTGATCGCCGATGCCAGGGGCCCAGTGGCCATGGCCGGTATCATGGGCGGTGAGCCGACATCGGTTACCGACTCGACCCGCGACATCTTCCTGGAAAGCGCCTTTTTTGCGCCGCTGGCCATTGCCGGCCGTGCCCGCAGTTACGGCCTGCATACGGATTCCTCGCATCGCTTCGAACGTGGCGTCGACTGGCAGCTACAGCGCAAGGCGATCGAACGCGCCACCGCGCTGCTGCTGGACATCGTTGGCGGTGAGCCGGGTCCGGTGGTTGAGGCCGTATCCGAGGCTGACCTGCCCGAAGTGCAGCAGGTCCTCCTGCGTCGCAGCAAGCTGGCGGCGTTGCTGGCACTGGAAATCCCGGATGCCGAAGTTGAAGAGATTCTGAACCGCCTGGGCATGCTGCTGGTTGAAGTGAACGATGGCTGGCAGGTAACGGTGCCGAGCTATCGCTTTGATCTCACCATCGAAGTTGATCTGATTGAAGAGATTGCGCGGGTATACGGCTATAACAATCTGCCGGTCCACACGCCGACGGCACAGCTGCCGATCCCGCCGATCGCCGAAGCACGTCTGACGTTGCAGCAACTGCGTCGTCATCTGGTTGCACGTGGCTATCAGGAGGCGATCACCTACAGCTTCATCGAAGCCGAGCTGCAAAAGGCCTTTGATGACCAGCATACGGCACTGGCGCTGGCCAACCCCATTTCGGCTGAGATGGCGGTGATGCGCACAACGCTGTGGCCGGGACTGGCCAAGGCGCTGCAGTACAACCAACATCGCCAGCAAAGCCGCGTGCGCCTGTTTGAAACCGGTCAGCGCTTTGTGCCCAAGGCGGAAGGTCTGGTGCAGGAGAATGTCATTGCTGGTCTGATCGCGGGCAACCGTGATGCGGAAGGCTGGACAGCCGGGAAGGACAAGCTGGACTTCTTCGATGCCAAGGGGGATCTGGAATCGCTGCTGGCGCTGGGTGGTTGTGGCGAGCAGTTCAGCTTTGTGGCGGATCGCCACGTGGCACTGCATCCGGGTCAGACTGCCCGCATTGAGCGAAATGGCGAGGCGGTGGGCTTCCTGGGAGCCCTGCATCCGTCACTGGTGAAGAAATTGGACCTGAACGGCCCCGTCTATCTGTTTGAAGTCACGCTGGATGCGGTGACCGGTGGCAAGCTGCCCCGTTTCAGCTCACTGTCAAAGTTCCCCGAGTCACGCCGTGATCTGGCACTGCTTGTGGACCAGGCAACCGCATTTGCCGACATCCGCAATACAGCGACCGAAGCGGCTGGCGAGTTCATCAAGCAGGTGACACTGTTTGACGTCTACCAGGGCCAAGGTATTGAACCGGGACGAAAAAGTCTGGCACTGGGCTTGACCTGGCAGCACCCATCGCGCACTCTTAATGACGAAGAGATCAACAGTGCGGTAAGTGCCGTTGTATCCGCACTCCGCGATCGTTGTGCTGCAACGTTACGAGAGTAAACACAGGGTGACCGACATGAGCTCGTTGACCAAAGCTGACATGGCCGAACGCCTCTATGAGGAGCTGGGCCTGAACAAACGCGAAGCCAAGGATATGGTGGACTCGTTTTTCGATGAGATCCGTACCAGTCTGGCGCACAACGAGCAGGTAAAACTCTCCGGCTTCGGCAATTTTGATCTGCGTGACAAGCGTGAGCGCCCAGGTCGAAATCCGAAAACCGGGGAGGAAGTCCCCATCTCTGCCCGCCGGGTGGTCACATTCCGCCCGGGGCAGAAACTCAAGGAGCGCGTGGAGATCCATGCCGGAAACCAGCCAGACAGCGTCTGAACTGGGGCCCATCCCTTCCAAACGCTATTTCACCATCGGCGAAGCCGCCGAGCTGTGTCAACTCAAGCCCCATGTACTGCGCTACTGGGAGCAGGAGTTCAAACAGGTACAGCCGGTCAAGCGCAACAATCGCCGCTATTACCAGCACAAGGATCTGTTGCTGCTGCGCCAGATCCGAAGTCTTCTGCATGAGCAGGGCTATACCATCGCCGGTGCACGCCAATGGTTGGCCGGGGAAAGTGCAGGGGATGATGCTGCGCGTTATCGCCAGTTGCTGCGTCAGACCATTACCGAGCTGGAAGAAATCCGCGCACTGCTGAAGTCGGTTTGAGTGCGCGCCCCTGTCTCCACCTTCCTTTTTCGATGTGTATTCAACTCTGTTTCAGTCAGGCCGCCTGGAGGCCGACACCCCGGCCAGGGGGGTGTCTTGCAAACGGTTCCCCTTAGAGACGCTCAAAGATAACCGCGATGCCCTGGCCGCCACCAATACACATGGTGACCAGCGCATATTGTCCTTGAGTTCGCTGCAGTTCGTGCAGCGCCTTGGTGGCAATATAGGCACCTGAACAGCCTACCGGATGACCCAGTGCAATGGCGCCACCGTTGGGGTTGGTCTTGGCAAGATCCAGTTCAAGCCCTTTGGCTACCGCCAGCGCTTGTGCAGCAAAGGCTTCGTTGGATTCAATGACGTCCATTTGGGCCAGACTCAAGCCGGCTTTCTTGAGTGCCAGGCGTGTAGCCGGGATGGGGCCTTCGCCCATGACTTCATTGGAAACGCCCGCAACCGCGTACGAGACCAGCCTGGCCATCGGTTTGTGGCCATCCCGTGCAGCTGCCTGGGCAGACGCCAGCACCAGATAGGATGCGCCGTCGTTGATGCCTGAAGCGTTACCGGCAGTCACCGTGCCATCCTTTTTGAACGCGGGTCGCATGGCGGCCAGCGTGTCGACGGTTGTGCCAGCTTTCACATGTTCATCGGTATCGACAATCAGCTCACCCTTACGCGTTTTGATGCTGATCGGGACGATCTGATCCTTGAAATGATCCGCCTCAATCGCTGCAACGGCGCGATGATGGGATTCAGCAGCGAATGCATCTTGCTCTTCCCGAGTGATCCCCCATTTATCGGCCAGATTTTCTGCAGTAATTCCCATGTGGCCGACACCGAACGGGTCACTCAGGGTTGCGACCATCATGTCGATCATGGTGCTGTCACCCATGCGTGCACCGCTGCGCAGGGCGGTCGACAGGTAGCCTGAGCGCGACATGACTTCTACGCCACCGCCAATACCGTATTCGTAATCATCCAGCATGATGCCTTGAGCCGTGGTCACCACGGCCTGTAAACCGGAACTGCAAAGGCGGTTTACCGACATCGCCACCGAGTCCATGGGCAGCCCCGCCTGAATGGAAGCCACACGTGCAACGTAGGCAAAGCGTGAGTCAGTCGGTATGCAATGGCCTGAGGTCACGTAGCGGATCAGTTCAGGGTCTACTCCTGAACGCTCAATGGACGACTTCATTACCTGTCCGGCCAGTTCAGAAGGCTCCAGTTGGCTCAAACCACCGCCGAAAGAGCCGATTGCCGAGCGCGCAGCGCTCAGCACGACAACGTCATTATTGTTCATACATGTCTCCATTGTTCTGATTGTTTTCTCAACGGTATATATTCCGAGGTTGGTTGTCTTGCCCTCAATCAGCGTAGACAAAAAACCATTGTGAAAGCTTTATTTTTTCAAAACCTTAAGGTAATATTCGCGTCCTCTTCGGAACTGATCAGTCAGTTCCCGCCTAGTCGGGGCGTAGCGCAGTCTGGTAGCGCACTTGCATGGGGTGCAAGGGGTCGCAGGTTCAAATCCTGCCGTCCCGACCATTTAAATCAAGCAGTTACATGAATCGCCACTTGGCGATTTTTTCGTTTCTAGGGTTTGTGCCCGTTCTGGTTGCCACTCGGTTGCCATTTGCAAATCCCTATACCCTGTTCAGGCTGGTCTGCTATGTTTGCTGTGGTGGCTACACCATAACAAATGCTAACAGGGAGGTTGCTCAATGAAGCATCAAGGAGCGGAACTCGCAACAGCCAGTTTGGACGATAAGCGTCTTGATGATCTGCGCCAGTGGGTTGAACTGGATCAGCAGTAGAAGGCACTTTACGAGCGTCTACACGCCCAAAGCAGACCCGGCCATGAAGCCAGTCAGCAACTGGAAATCCTATGGCATGAGAAAGCCCTGATTGCAGATCGGCTGCTGTCGGCGCTCGCACCTCAGTGGGTTGGTGATGATGGGTTCATCTACCTGCCGTTACCCACTCACGTTGCCATACCAAAGGCCAAGCCCGCGGATCACTTCGAGTTGCCCCCGGCAGTCTGCTACCTGAAGGCGAGGCCCAAACCTGAGCCTATGGAAGATGGTTCACCCTGTCAGCAGTGCGGCACTGTTGAAGAGGACAAGCCTCGGCAATGGGTACACAACAAGCTTACCGGCTACAAATACCTGTGCCCGTCCTGTGAATCCAGTCAGCCAGACATTGACCAGCCCGGCGTATTCGAGCGCTTCCTGAAGCGGTTGCACCTGTAGCGGCCTGATTGCCTTGCGCGTGGGGGTGTTGCGTTTATCTGCAACGGTGTTGCGCAATCATCCCTTACCTGCTGCTGGTGACTCTCTGTCACTACCTGCTGTTCATCAGTGGGTCGGAAAAATATCCGAGCATGGTAGCCCGTGCGCGTAGAGGTGTTTCCTTCACTGGCAACAGTGTTTCCTCCATGCGCGTGAGCCTGTTAACTCCGGTGCTAACTTCAACTGTTAACTGTCCAGTGCGCACCTGAATGCGTACCAGATTTGTGCGCACCTCTCTGCGTACCTTGCCCTGTTGGTTTGCACTCTACTGCGAACCTAAAGCTGCGAACCTCAATGCGAACCTTGCTCGCTATGCCGGCCGGTACGAATCCAATTCGTACCAAACTTGTTCGAACCTCTATTCGTACTTTCACCCATTATCGTTTTTGCTGGGGCCGGTGGGGCCACTGCCATTCGATAGCTGGTGCTGATCTGTACTCGACCAGCCTTCGGATTGTTCATCCTCCATTGGAGGTTGGGGTCAGCAGGGTGCCCGATTCGTTCACCCCTCGATCATGGTTGGAGCCGGTCAAGCTGCCGGTAGGGTGTAACGTTTCGTTACCCCCTTTGCGATCTGGTGTCGTGCTTTGTGACTCCAGCTTCAATCTACCCAATATCGGGATCGTTTGATGGGGTGTCGCATTTCGCTACCCCCTTCGTTGCCGATCCAGTGCCAGCAGGAAACTACCGGATTGTCGGTAGAATCTCTGAACACGGTGTTTCACCGTATCCAGTGCCAGTAGGTCGATAGCGGGATTCCGCTACCGGCAGACATAACTGAACGTGAGGCAGCTCCAGCCTTTCAATCTGGCCCTGTGCGCTGCGTTCGCCTTTGATCCATGCGCCAGCATCTACGCTCCCGAAATATCGGTAACGTCCTCAATCTGAGGAAGCTGGTTCCAGGCTTTTACTCCGGCTGAGGAAATCTTGCAGTGCTGAAAAATCAGCAGTGACCGAGCAGCAAGTGTGTTGCTGGTGTGTTGGCAGGTGTGTTGCAGCATCGCTCAATGCGGCATGGCTACAGGCTTCAGGCGTGTTGATTGGTGTGTTGGCTGAAGTGTTACCGGAATTCCGGCATCGGTAACTCTGGAAGCTGGCGCAATATCGGCGCTGGCTCCGGGTATCCCCAAATCTGGGGAAGCCCATTCGGATTTCAAATCTATGTGGTATCACTCCTGAAAACTCAGGTGCGTGCTTCTATCGCCTCATATCTGAGGAGTTTCATTCACCCGAAAAACCGTGTCAGTCACTCACCTGAAAAATCAGGTCAGTGGCTCAGCCGAAAACTCGGCTCAGTGGGGCACTACCATTTTCCTGTAGTGATCTGCTGCGGTGCTGTTCAAAAGTAACGATTCGTTACCTTTGCCTTTGCGCTTAAACCTACTGTCCCGGTAGTTTTGCTATTGCGTACTGGTGGCAGTATTGACTGATCTGATCGGCTGGCTGAACTACGAAAGTTTCGTAGTGGCCTGCTGCTTTGTCGGGTTGGTAACGGTGGTGGCGTTACCTGGTCGTTACCGGCTGATCCGTTGGTTGATTGGCAGGTGAAAGTTCCGGATTCGCGGAACAAAGGTTCCGGCTACGCGGAACCATCCAGTTCAGCAGCGCCAGCAGGCTTTGAATGGGGGGGGGCGGTAAAATGCCTTCAAGCGTAGTGGGTACTTACATTGTTCTTGTTGGCTGAGGGGCAGCATTTGAAATGCAACCCTTGGGCTTTTACGCAGTCTGTGGAAAAGGGGAAGGCGTCATCCAGTGTTCGGTGAACCAGCGCCAGCAATCCCGCTCACTCGCTGTCCTTACTGGTATATCGAATCTCCATATAGCGGTCTGTTTCCCGGTCGTAGGTATCGAAGGCCGGGAGGGTCACCGACTCAGGCTCTGGTGGCTTCTTGTGCGGTTTCAGCTTCGATTTGATCCGGCTCCAGATATCGGCCTTTGCTGATCTATCTGTGGCTGTCATAGTGTCCTGATTCCGTTCAGTGTGTGAGTGGACAGAATGCGCGAAGGTTGGCGGCAGGGCAAGGCTGGAGGGACGATAGCGTGAACAAACAGGCAGACAGACCAACAGACAAGACGGAAGGCATACCGCGTGAACGGCAGGGCGGTGTGCGCTGCTTCACGCTCATGCTGCGTGAGAATGAGCGGCAGCAACCAAAAGAGCCTGTCTCGAAACAGGGCGACCCACAAAAGCAGTGAGATACCGCTGTGGTATCCGACCCGCAGCACGGGGCAGGCGGCGTAAACACCTGCCTCTCCAGCGACAGTGACCACTAATTTTGGTCTTTTGTCTGAAGCATCAGCGCCGTCATGCGGCGCGTTTCTCTTGAGTTGTCGGCGATGTCCAGAATGGCAATGGCCACTTGGGCGAACATGACCATCAACAGGCCGACAACGATGGGGCTGGATGCAACCAGAATGCCCATCAGGCCCGCGCCGTTGGTGAAACTGACAACGATGACGATCAAACCAATGACAACGGGTATCCAGCCAAAGAAGCTGATGAAGGCGCAGACCATTCTGGCCGTTTTGTAGTGCTCAACTGCTGGCGGCACATAGCTTGAGCCAGCTCGCTCGGCTTTCAGTGGCGCAGTGGTATCGATAGCCGAAAATGAGTTTGGTTGCGGCTCTGGCACGGCTTCAGGATTTGTCACGGCGTCCTCATCTTGAGCCGACTGCTGAAAGGTCAGTCCCAGGCGGCCGGTGGGTATCTCGACTTCGAGCTGCTGGCCGTTACGTACCAGGCGCAGCGTCGCGTTTTGGGCATGATCCACCTGTGAACGCCAGATTGCGTGATTAAGTGCCTGCTCATCCGGCAATTCAAAGTCATCGTAACGAAGAAGTTGGTCACCGGCCTGCAACTGAGTGAGGTGGGTATCGGTAACCTGTTCGATGATAAGCATGACGACTCCTTATGCTTTTGTTGATCCGTTCAATACGTCCTGCCGAAATGATCCGGCGTGGTTACTCCGCAGGCCAGTACACTTTCACCAGCGGCAGCAGCCTCTGGCCCTCAATGTCGAACCGCTCATAGTTGGCCACCACCAGATCGGCCAACAGGTCGATGTCGATCAGCGTCACCGGGATGGTGGCCCGTTCTGCTTCATAGCGTGCTTCTCGGGTAAAACCGCCGGTGCTGATAAACAGCCCCTGATCTCCTTCACGCAAGGCGCCGATAAAGCTGCGGATCGGGTTAGAACCCATGCTGCCGCTGCGATGCTTCACCTCGGCTTTGATGCGTGGTTGCGTCAATCCAAGCCCGTCCGGTGATGCCAACACATCCACGCCACGATCCGGGCCCCTGGCTGAAACACGGGTTTGGTAGCCCATTGCTCGCAGCAGTGCGGCGGTGAGTTCTTCCATCTCATCGGGTGCCAGGCTTTGGATCTTGTCCTTGATTAGCTCATGGCCGCGTGACACCACATCTTCACGCAGCAGTTCGAGCTCCGCTTCCGGTGCTGGCGCATCGCTGGAAGAGGCGGGCGGTTCAACCGGTTTCCCGGCCAGGCGGTCCTGTACCTCGCGGATGACCGCATCCGACAGTGAAAACACGGTCAAGACAGAGCCTAGACTGTTGCGGGTCGATTGCGTGAACAGGTCGCGTGAGATACGCCCAAGCCACTTCACCTTGCGGATATGCTGGAACTCGCCCACCTGCTCAGGCTCGTTGCGGTACTCATACTGGCCAACCGCTTCGCCCACCAGGTATTCACGGTGTTCCTGGCTGTAGGTGATGATCAGGTCACCAGGCTGAATGTCGTCACGAAACTTGCGGATCATGGCGATGGCATTCGCGGTGCGGCCCGGTTTGGCGTTGCCAAAGTGCTGTATGTAGGCACTTCGCAGCGCATCCTGATTGGCGTACTGGTTCAGGTCACCCAGGTTGCCCCAGCCGATACCGACACACTCGGCATCCTTGAAGTCGTCGAAGTAGCAACCGCCGTTACCGGCACGAATCATCCAACCGTTTTTCATGCTCTGTGTACCTCCCGGGTATTCACTTGCCGCTTTGACGCATGGCCTCGACTTCATCCTTTGGCAGACACTCGATAGACAGGCTTGGGCCGTCGATATAAACCACGCCCTGGCTGGCATTGGGTTGGTCATGTTGGGCACGATATACCAACAGAGTATCCAGCAGCTCCATTAACTCAAATTTGAAGTCGGAGCCGGTGACAGCTTCATGATCTTCATCGCTCTCGATCTGCCAGGTCGCAAGATCCAGCCGGTTGTCATCAGGGCTGGCGAAAAACAGAACCCGCCCGGCCAATTCGGAGTTGCCAAGGTGCTGGCTGGCCAGCTGGTTCAGTCGGGTTTGATCGAAGGTGGTGTCGTAGTTCATCCCGCACTCCTTGTGGTTGCGTGCTCAGATCAGCAGTGAAGGCGCGACTGACAGGCCAAGTTGGTTGAGGGTGGCTGGCGAAAGTTGGTTTACCCGATCCACGATCCACTCAACAAAACGCTCGCCATCCATAACTTCTATGCCTTCGCCACTGGCTTCGTCTACCAGTGCGGGCTGAACATCCCCGGTGGTGATGAGCCATTTCTGAACATCGTCGTCAGTCTCCAGATGCTGGAGCTGGCGCAGGGCGTGGTACCCGGTATCACCATTATGGTGCTTCACTTGAATCAGCAGCTTGCTCGACGAAAAGCGGTCTTCACGGAAGGCTTCTATATCGGCGTCAGCTTTTCCTTCAAAAGCCGTTTTGGCCAGCACTTTGGCGGCATAACCCTCCGTATGCAAAAGCTCGGTAACCAGCTTTTCAAAGCCGATGCCGCCGCTGGCAAGGTTGGTTTTACCTTTACGGATGTTGTCCAACAGCTGCTGGCGCAAGTTGATCTGTGCTTCAGCTTCCAATTGCTGAATATGGGAGTTGAAACTAGCGCCGCCGCTGCTCTTGATCTGATCGATGATACGGATGATGTCGTCCTTGAACTCATTCAGGGACACAACAGACATACGAATGCGCAATCGAGTGGACAGCGCCTCTGGCAGCTCTGTTCGCGGTACTCGGATAACAGAACCATCGTCGTGACGCAGGTATTCGACCCCGGTACGGTTCTCGCCGTAGCCGATGCCAGTGGCGTAAGACCGCTTGCCTGTAGCGACTCCGAACACTACCGCACGGTGAAGTGGTACGACCACAATATCGCCTGATTTGATCGAGAAGAAGCGTCTGATCTGATTGCGGTGGCGGCCAGGGTTAACCCCTTTCTCGGCGAACAGCACCATGAGTTCTTTGGTATCTTCTGCCTCTGAGAAGTTAACCTGTGGCCAGCCGTAACCGGCCAAGTTGTCGGCAATCAGTTTGGCGGGGCTGCGAACGAGGTACATCCGGGCATTGTCCATGTTGTGCTCCTTGCGTTCTGGGTGTTCATGGCTATCATTGTTGGCAACACGACCCCGGCCTCTTGGTTGCTTGTAACCTACGCTGGGGTTTTTATTTGCGCCGCTCACAACTTTCTTTCGATCACCTATGCAAGAAGACGCTGAAGGGGTGATTGAAATTTGTCCACGGTGACACTATTGTTCGTGGCAGCTCATCTACCAGCCTATGGGTGTAAGCGTGGAAGGAGTTACGGCCCCGTCCTCAAGAGGGCGCGGCCAGCCTCTTATGCTCAAACGGTATAGCGGGCCGCTTGTTCGTCAACCGCCAGATGGGTAGAATTTGTATCAGGTCTGAACTGACCGGTTGGTCCTTTACCCAAGGTTTTGGATCGTGGCAGCGCCTCAGTCGCCGATAAGACTGGGGCTTTTCTTTTTCTAGCCCTCGCTTTGTTGCTTTCCCGTCCTCGTTTCCACCAGAAAACTCGTGCGTTTGATGCGTTCCATGTAGGCCTGATCGGCTGGGAATGCAGTTACGAACTGGTGGGGTTTACCTCTCTCTTTCGGATCATCAAACACAACCACATAACGCTCCTCGACAACGACCAGTGTCCTTCGCTTCGCTTGCTTGCCACGGTCGGTTTGGCGCTGTTGGCTATATCGCTGAATGGTTCCGGCACTGAGGTTCAATACTTCCCGAATCCACAGGATGCGACGAAGGCGTTTCATTGACCAGCCGTTGTTATGACTGCCTGCGCTGATTCGGTAGTTCTTGGCCTCGGTAAAAGCGTGATCAAAAGCCCGTTCCGAAAACTGGTAATGACACCCAGTCCAGTCAGCAAATACACGCCGCTCTCCATTTTCGTCCCATACATAGGTGTCGTGGTATACCTGACGATATTGGGTGATCAGCTCGTCTTCGGTATCGGCTTTCAGACGCAATTGTGGCCAGAGTGATCCACTCATCAGGCTCGGCCCTGCCAGTCGAAGATATTGAACTTGGCTTCACCCTTGGGTGTACCGCTGGCCAGCGTTGAGCGCTTCAGTCCGCTTTCCAGTTTGCGCAGTAATGCCACCTTGGCTTTACTGGCGCCGGGTGCTTTATCCCTTTCGTTCCAGGCATACCCGACTGCACCAATGAGCAGGTCTGCCAGTTGTACCAGCGGCTGGTTGTCAGATGAGACAGGCTCCAGGCTCAACACATGGGCCCGGTCCGTGAGTTTACGGGTCAGAATCGTTTTTAAATCACGAAACCGACTGCTTGAAGCGTTCTGTTGCCAGTCGAGGTAAAGGCGGTATTCCTGGCTGGGCTGTAGCCAGTGGACCAGCATCTGGTAATACAGCTTGTAGAACCCCAGCTCGGGGCTGCCGTCGTTGTATTGCTCGTGATCGAGGTTATGCCGGTCGACCACAATACAGCGAAAGTTCAGTGCGGGCGTCTCCAGAAAAATCTCCAGCAGCTTGTCATAGAACTCGGCTCTGTTCGGTGAAACGCGCTTCCAGCCCAGTTCTCCGTGAGCGTTATAGAGTGCCTGAAGGCTGTGTATGCGGTGGACCAGTGCCTTCTTGTCATCCCGTGGGCATTGCAGTGCACCGATTACCGCATAGCGATCCGATTTATCGGATGTGTGGCGGCTCTCATCACAGTAGATATTGAATACCGTCATGCCTGCAATGCTCCTTCCACGACCGCCTTGGCCAGCTGGCAGCGGGTTTCGCCGGCCTGGTTCAGACGTTCCTTGAGCTGGTCGCAGAGGGCCATCAGCTCATCGACTTTTTGGACGATGCGGTGTTGTTCCTCTATCGGTGGTAATGGGGCTAGCAATGAGCCGATATGTTTTTGGTTGACGGTTTTTTGTCCTGCAGTGCTAACAAACAAATCTTCGATACGTGACCTAACCAGATTTGTCGAGCCAGCTAGGGCGAAAAATCGCGGGTCGATGATTTCTGAGTCTGTTCGCATGCGGATGAAGTGGTCACAGAAAATACCATCGAAAGGCTCTTCGACTGGTATGAAGCGACCAACTAAGTCTGCGCTACCATTGACACGAATAATCAGTATGTCGCCTTCCCTGACGGCGTATTTGCTTATCGAACTATTGCTTATAAGCAAGCGCCTAGGGTCGTTCAGTATAATCTCGAGATTCGTGATGTCCGCGAGCCTGAGAACTATTACCTCAGAGCCAGATCTATCCCCTCTGCTGGAAGCGCCATTTTGAAACTCTGGCAACAAGTCTGAAATCCGAACCCAAGACCAATTTGCGGGCAAGTTGAAGGGGGTATTTATCTTTTCCGATATGCATTGCTTATTGTTGCCTTTCAGTTTGCCTTGCTGAACTAGTTGCGCTCGTTTGCTTTCTATTTTTTGAAGTAGTAATGAGGAGTCCTCGGAGCTAAAGTTTTGCTCCACCAATCGTCCCATCACCGCCAGTTGCAGTATGGTCTGCTTGAGCTTGTCGATGCTCTGTTCGGTCGTGAACAGGGTATCGAAGTGGGCGGAGAGGCGGGCCCAGTTTTCGGCAAGCTCGGCGGCATTCTCGGACTGGGTGAGCGTGCTGAGCAGGGTGTCCACGAGGGTTTCGTGGGCGTCGAGCTGGTCGCTGGTTTGCTGTTCCAGCCGGTCGCAGAGGGCCATGAGTTCATCGACTTTTTGGACGATGCGGTGTTGTTCTTCGAGCGGTGGGAGAGCAATCAAGGCATTAGACAAGACGCCCTTTGTAACATGCTTAAGACCAACACCACCCTGTGCGTTTTGAATGAAATTCTTCATTTGCCCATTGACTGCAAGTCGCATGAATTCCGTGCTAAGGTGGTTCCCGAAAAAGACGCACTTATTGATATGTTGGTTTAATGCGGCAGGGCCTCTATTCCAGATGAAAGCACCAAAAGATGTGCCTGGTGTTCCAGACCAGCTAATAAGAAAGGTGCCCGTGTCTATTGCGTGACGGTCATCGAGCTGACCGGAAAAAAAGTTGGTCGGTGACGTTGGATCGTTCAGGTTTTGAATCCTGACTATCGGAATACCAGAAGTCGACCATTCGGATGCTTTAAAAGCGCGCCCGTTATACATCTCCATTGTTTGGCCAAGACGAACCCACTCCCAACCTTTTGGCAACAGGTATGGTTTCTCGCCTTCATTGAGTGGTTTAAGCGGCTTTGGTTTTTTTATTAGGCCAGCAGACACCAGCTGTTTTTGCTCATCAGCCAACTTCGCTACTATTTCCGAGGCGTCTGATTCAACAGTACGCTGCTCAGTGAGCGAACCCCGAATAGCCAACTCCAGAATCAGCTCCCGCAGCTTCTTAATCCCGGTCAGTTCAATCTTGCCGTTGCTGCCTCGGCCGCTGGTGGACTTTTTGGTGATCGCCCCGGTCCACAGGTCCAGATGATCGGTAATCAGCTTCTGCGCACTCACGCCGCACCTCCATCGGTGTTGGAGTCAGTATTGTGCGCGAGCGAATCGGCGAGGATATCGCGCAGCTGGTGGCGGATCTCCTGAATCTCGGCCTGCTGCTGCTCGTACTGCGCCAGCAGTTCGTCCGGGTCGTGATTGATCTGCTCGCCCTGGTGCGGGTTCTTGATGTCCAGGTTGTAGTTGCGTGCCTTGATCTCATCAATGGGGACCTTCCACGCCTGCTCGTTTTCGACCCGGCTGGCGAAGCCATCGGCTTCATCGCCCCACCAGTCGATCTCGGTCTGGAACTCGGCAAAGCGCATCGGCTTGGTCTTGCTGTAGCTCTTATAGCCTTCGGGATAGGGGTGCTCGTAGTACCACACGGTATCCGTGGGCTTGCCCTTGGTGAAGAACAACAGGTTGGTCTTGATGCCGGTGTAGGGGTTAAACACGCCGTTGGGCAGGCGCACGATGGTGTGGAGGTTGCACTCGTCCAGCAGCTTTTCCTTGAGGCGTGTCTTCATGCCCTCGCCGAACAGGAAACCATCCGGCAATACCACGGCGGCACGGCCTCCGTCCTTGAGCAGATGGATAAACAGCGTCATGAACAGGTCGGCGGTTTCCCGGGTGCGGAAGGCGGCCGGAAAGTTGGTTTCGATGCCGTCCTCTTCCATACCACCAAACGGCGGGTTGGCCACGATGACATCCACGCGCTCTTTCGGCCCCCAGCTGATCAGCGGACGGCCCAGGGTGTTGTCGTGCTTGATCTGGTCCGGCACCTCGATGCCGTGCAAAATCATGTTGGTGGTGGCCAGCAGGTGCGGCAGTGGCTTTTTCTCCACGCCGAGGATGGTGCGCTGTAGCGTCTGCTCATCCTGCGGGGTGCTGACGTAATGCTGGCGCTTGTGTTCGATGGCGCAGGTGAGGAAGCCGCCGGTGCCGCAGGCCGGGTCCATCACCTTTTCATCCAGCTTGGGATCCACCCGGTTGACCATAAACTCGGTCACCGCACGGGGTGTGTAGAACTCACCGGCATTACCGGCGTTTTGCAGATCTTTGAGGATCTGTTCGTACATATCGCCCAGCGCATGGCGCTCGGCGGATTTGTTAAAGTCGATGCCGTCCTGCAACTTGTTGATCACCTGGCGCATCAACTGGCCGGACTTCATGTAGTTGTAGGCATCCTCGAACACATTGCGGATCACCACACCACGGTAGTCGTCACCGGCCGGTTGCAGATTTTGCAGGCCCGGAAACAGGGTGTTATCGACAAAGTCTTTCAGCTCGTCGCCGGTCATGCCTTCCGGATCGGCGGCCCAGTTGCGCCAGCGCAGGTGCGTCGGGATGGGGGAGCGATAGTCATCGTTGAACATCTCCCATTCCAGCTCGCGGTCATCAAAAATCTTCAGAAACAGCATCCAGACCAGCTGGCCGATACGCTGGGCGTCACCGTCTACGCCCACGTCCTTGCGCATGATGTCCTGAATGGATTTGATGGTGGTGTTGATCGACATAAGGCGAATGTTCCTGGGTGTTCAGAATAGGGGTAAAGGTATGGCTCGGCTCATGAGCTCTTTTGATAGAGTTCGTCTTCGAGCTGCCTCACGGCTTCGGTATAGCCGGGCATGCCGCCAAAGGCTTGCAGCAGCTCCATCGGCGCACCGATCTGGCTGAAGGGTGCCAGGGTGAGGATTTTCACATCTTCGATAGGCTCGATACCGGCATCGGTGTACTTGTCCAGCAGGGCGTCCAGCACCTGCTTGCTGGCGCCTTCGTATTTGTTGAAGTAGTTGTGTTTGCGCACCTGCTCGGCCCGCTCCTTGCGGCTCAGAGGCGGCTGATCGTAGACGATATGGCAGATCACATCGAAGGGGTCGGGTTCGGCGCCCAGCTTCTTGCTGACCTCTTTGATCAGGTCGTCCCAGATCACGCCTTGCTCGGCCAGTTCATCGATGATCACTTGCTTGCGATCCGCTTCGTTCCAGCGGCGCAGGAAGTCGCTGAGGGTGGCGTACCGGGCTTGTACCTGTTGGCGGGTGAAGTCCTTCAGGCTCTCGGTAATGAGCTTGCCGTCCGGCCCCAGGTATTGCACGCGCTCGGCAATCACGCTGACTTCGACGTTGCCGACCACGTATTTGATGCGCTTGGGGGGTGGGTCTTCGAGGATTTGCTCACCCCCGCCGGTGGCAGGCGGGTCATCTGATACCCACTCTTCTTCGGGATTTACCTCATAGGTAGGATCATCCCCATCGAGGGTGTAAGCCGTTTGTTCACCCTCTTCAGTCAGTTCATATTCTATGGCCTGTTCATCGTCCGGGTTGATCGGGTCGTCAACCTCGGGCACGTACACCTTGACCGGATCGCCATCGAAATCAGGGTCGGCGAACAGCTCGGTCGCTTTTTTGAAGTCGATGATGGTGAACCAGTGCTTGTTGAAGTCATCATTGATGCGGGTGCCTCGGCCGATGATCTGCTTGAATTCGGTCATGGATTGGATGCGCTGGTCCAGTACGATCAGTTTACAGGTCTGAGCATCCACGCCGGTGGTCATCAACTTGCTGGTGGTGGCAATCACCGGATACCGCTCTTCAGGGTTGATGAAGTTGTCCAGTTCGGCCTTGCCTTCCTGCTCATCGCCGGTGATGCGCATGATGTACTTGCGGTTTTCCTTCACCCGCTGCGGGTTCAGGTTGACCAGCGCCTGGCGCATTCGCTCGGCGTGGTCGATGTCTTCGCAGAACACGATGGTTTTCTGGTAGGGGTCGGTTTGCGTCATGAACTCGGTGACTTTACCTGCCACCAGCTCGGTGCGTTTCTCCAGCACCAGGTTGCGGTCGAAGTCCTTCTGGTTGTAGATGCGGTCCTCGATCACTTCGCCGTTCTTGTCGGTCTGGCCCTTACTGGGGCGCCAGCCCTGAAGGTCACGGTCCAGATCGACGCGAACCACCTTGTACGGGGCGAGGAAGCCGTCTTCAATACCCTGTTTGAGCGAGTAGGTGTAGACCGGCTCACCGAAGTAGTCGATGTTGGAGACTTCCTTGGTTTCCTTCGGTGTGGCGGTCAAGCCGATATGGGTGGCGGCCGAGAAGTAATCGAGAATCTGGCGCCAAGCGGAATCTACAGCGGCACTACCACGGTGGCACTCGTCAATCACGACCAGATCGAAGAAGTCGGGTGAGAACTGCTTGTAAATATTCTGTTCTGCCTCGCTGCCGGTCACGGCCTGATACAGCGACAGGTAGATCTCATAGGACGGATCGACGGTGCGGTTGCTGACCTTGGTCATCGCCTGACCGAAGGGTTTGAAGTCGTTGTTCTTGGTCTGATCGACCAGAATGTTGCGGTCGGCCAGGAACAGAATGCGTTTCTTCTTTTTCGACTTCCATAGTCGCCAGATGATCTGGAAGGCGGTAAAGGTCTTGCCGGTGCCGGTGGCCATCACCAGCAGGATACGATTCTGCCCACGCGCAACAGCCTCGACCGTGCGGTTAATCGCTACCGTCTGGTAGTAACGGGGCGAACGGCCGCTGCCGTCATCGTAGTAGGGCTGTTCAACGGTTTTCCGGGCATCTGCCTGCCCGATGCCTTTGTACCGGCAGTAGAGCGCCCAGAGGGTGTCAGGCGAGGGAAATTCATTCAGGCTCAGTGTGGACTCGGTTTTGCCGAACAGGCCGGTGCGGTCATGAAACAGGAAACCGTCACCGTTGCTGCTGAATACGAAGGGCGCATCCAATGCATCACTGTAGGCCAGCGCCTGTTGCATACCATCGCCCAGGCTGTGGTTGTTGTCCTTGGCCTCGATGATGGCGATGGGGATGTTCTTCTTGTAACTGAGGACGTAATCGGCACGGCGGCGTTTGCCACGGGTATGAAGACGACCGCGTACGATGATGCGACCGGCGGTAAACGAGACTTCCTCTCTGACCTGCGCCTGTAAGTCCCAGCCTGCCTGCTCAAGCGCAGGGTTGATGAACTTGGTGCAAATGTCCCGCTCTGTGAGCTTCTTCTTGTCCATGTTGAATATCCCACATCCCGTTGCTGCCGCCTGTGTAACGGCTTCTCACTCGGGCTTAGGGTATCCCAAAAGGGTAGGGTTCTGAAGTCTTTAGGCGACTCTTAGCGGGTTTGCCAGTTTGGAAGCGCCAGCATGGACTGGCAGTGGCGATGCTGGCGCATGGTCGATAGTATCAGTAGAGCTATTAACTTACTTAATCCATGCGAGCTGCTTTATCAGGTCATCAGCATCGTTGAAGGCATCGCTCACTGTGTCTCGTGCGCTTTCAGGGATGGCCTTGTTCTCCAAAAGGTCGATCAGATCATCCCGGATCATATCCAGCCCATGCCATATACCTTCAAACTGACTGGTAGTTAGTGTGATCGTTGTGGCTTGTGAGTTCATGGTTTCACCTTATGTGGGCGGCGGTATAGGGCCACCGAATCGGCAGCCCGACTGGGTCAGTGTTCGATCAGCTGACTTGGATCAAAGCGTTCAGTTGGCGAAATAGGGCGTCAGCGTCTCTGAACAACTGGTCTACGCGCTTCGCTGCCGCCTCATTAAGAATTTCATCATTCTGCAGGCTGAACAGGTCGGATCGGATTATCTCCACTGCGCCCTCGATATGGTTCAACTGCTCATTAGTCAGCACAGTGACTACATTTTTTATGTTAGCCATGCTGGGTATGCTCATCTCATTCATTACCTCATGTTGGTGGCGGCTCGATCATAGTGAACCAGCCATTCATCAATACCCTTTTCTTCAGGCATAGGGGCGTGCCGTATAACCGCGTTACCTGTTAACCGTTTACCGTACTGGTTTTGACCCGTACCTAAACCGGCCTGTAGGCCAAGTAAATACAGGGGTTCCAGCGTTTCCTTGTCCGGAGACTTCGTCCGGGAGTTGTCCGGGGAATGTCCGGAAGTTGTCCGGGAGTTGTCCGGAGAAATGGCAGCGTTATTGGCAGCGATTCCGGTACTCTCAAGCAGATGCTGATAGCTGATTTCGAGAGGTTGCAATGACTGCTTATCAACCTTCTCGCCTTCATCATAATCCGCTGTGAAAATGATCCGGCGTAGCTTGCCCATGTAGTCGTGGAATGATGAAAGCCTCCTTGGGAGCTTAAGCCCACAACGTTTCCAGAACAGAATGAAATCGCCTCCTTTTGGTGGGTTGAAATGACCGGCAGGGAGCATTGAGCCTTTCTCGCCATACCGGGTGTTTTTCTCTCGCGTGACATCTACGTTGTATATGCAAAAAGCCTGCTCGCCTGTATCGACATTCGTCAGATTCAAGGTCACTCCTCCTGCTTTGCTTCGGCCATACTTGCCCCTGGAATATCCGTGGTAAACGAAAGCGCGGGTGCTGGTAATCTCCACGATCTCTGATAGCAACTGCTCGAAGTTATCGGTCAGCCACGCATCAGCAGCAGCCTGCTTGCCCGATTGAGGTGTCAGGATTATCCGCCCTGCTTCAATGGCAAGCCGGTCCCCACGCTGAAGCAATCGCTTCAGTAGCATGGAACCTCCCATACAGCCGGACCCGAAGGCCCGGCTTTAAACATCAGGCGGCTTGTTCTGGATCGGCGCCAGCAGGCCAGTTGATAGGGATGGCGCCACGCTTACAGCGCAACTCATTCACTACCTTTTGAGCTGGGCTAATGCTTCCAGGAAGGAGGCGATAGCGGTTGTAAATGACTGACTGGCCTGAGTATCCAATGCATTTCTCAGGTGTGCTGCTGAAGGTCAGTCCAAGGCGACGGCCAAGCTCACAGGACATAGTGGTATTCAACGCATGGTCAAAGATGGGTGCTTTCTCGGCTTCAAGCCGGTTTAAGCTGCCATTGGTCAGCAAGGCGATCAACACACGTTCCAGTTTGGTCGGCGGCTTGATATTATTGTTCTGCTGATCGATGGTGGCCCTCTCGGTGAGGGCTGCTGTCAACTCTTTCATATCACACCCCACTCAGGCCGCTCGGCTATCAGCAATACGCGCTTCGATCCACGCATAAATCTCGCTTGCAATCCAACCAACACTGGTGCCATTGGGATTCAGTTTGATGGGTTTCGGAAAGCGGTCGAGGGAAATTTCACGATAGATTGTGGAGCGGCCAAGGCCGGTCAGCTTCTCCACCTCTCGGCGGCGCAGAATCTGGAGTTCACGCTGTTTCAGCACTTCGGGTGTTGCGGTCATATTGCGTCTCCTCAACCAAAGCCATCTTGCCCCTCACGTTGGACGCTACAGGACAGCATGAGACCGATATGGCTACAAGCAAAGCTTGACTGAACCACTGGTTCACTGATAACTTTGGTTATGTAAGTTAAGTTTACTAAACATCTCTGCCGGACAGCTGCACACTGTCATGGGGAGGAAAATTGGCTCTGAAGCGTAAGCTCCAGGGCTTTTTTTCGTCCGTGGAAAAGATGCTGTGGACAGATTAAAGCAGCTAGGGAATAGAATCAAGCGGTTATTAACAGCAAGATTTCATTTAAGTCTTTAGCTGTAACAGGGGTTACAGGGGTGATTGGTAGCAAATCGCTATAGTTATCCACAGATTTTGACTTGTGGAAAAGTACACTATGGCACACGATGGGACAACATGGCACAGTAATCAGGCATGACTGAGCAATGACTATTCCTTGTCGCTGCTCAGTTTATTAACAGGCTGATCGGCTGCCAAACTGACCAGCGATAACGTTGCTGCCTTCGGGCTGGGTCAGTACCGCCAGCCGTTGGCCTAGCGTCTGCCACGCGTGTTGCATTTCAGCAGCGTAGCTGTGGCGCTGGTATGTTCTCTTAACCCTGTTCTGCTCGGCGTGATTCAAGCAGCGTTCGGCCACCTCGGGCAGAATTCCGGCCTCAACCATCATCGTTGCAGCAGTGCGCCTCAGATCATGCGGTGTCCACTTGCCACCCGGAAGCAACAGAGCTTGGCTGCTTTTGCTGCGGCCACTCATTCGATCCTGGTCTGGCTGACGCTGCCGATCCTGAAGCTGCTTGTTAACGGTTTTGGGGCATACAGGGGCGGTTCCACTTCTGTTCGGATAACACCATTGGCCGGAACCAGTGTGCTGCTGCAAAGCTCTGAACTGCTGTACTGCAAAATCAGACAGGTAAACAGTGTGCGGTTTACCGTTCTTGGTGCTGGGCATGTACCAAGTGTGCTGCTCAATGTCGATATGGCCCCACTCAGCAGACAGCAGCTCTCCAATTCGGCAGCCGGTGGATAGAGCGATCCATACAGCCAACTCGGTTGTTGGCATCAGCCCAGCGTCTGGCATCTGTTTTACCAGTAAGCGAACTTCCTCCTCAGACAGTACCCGGTCACGTTCCATGTTCTTACCGCCAATGCTGGCTTTGGCAATGGCAGCGGTAGGGTCAGCCTCGATAATTTCACGCACCACAGCAAAGCGGAACATCTGCCGCATTTCGGACAGAGCTACCTTTGCCATACGGGGCGCACCCCTTGCCATGATTGAGTCTGTGATTTGGGTAACATGGCTGCGGCGAATATCCTCGGCTGCAAGCTGGCCTATCTTTGGCAGCACATCAATCGTAAACAGGCGTAGGGTGCTTTCACCTCGGTCTTTTCTGCGGATCAGATCAACCTTCATCCAGTGTTCAAACAGATCGTTGACCGTCATGCGGCTGCGGTGAAGCTGGTTCTCTCTTTCCAGACGAATGCGCTCGGCTTCCTCCCTTGCCTGCCGGTGCTGCTCTTCAGTTTCAAGATGTTCACGCAGATTGGTAATGCCACTCTGGTGTAGACCGGCAAGCTCTTTGGCTCGGAGTCGGGCTTGCGTCAATGTCAGGCAACCCAACTTCTCTTCACGGCTGTAACTGCCGATAGGCATCGTTACCCGCTTGCCCTGGCTATCGATATACCGGAAGTAGAAAATGCGCTCGCCTTTGGGGGTGATCCTCACAGTCAGAGCGCCATGACCTCTGATAACGCTCTCACTCAGCCACCGGCTGCCTGTGCCGGGTTTCGCATTGATCTGACGGTCAGTAATTGAAGCCATGTTGTACTCTTCCCAAAGCTGGTTGCCATTCGGTTGCCATTTGAGATTAGCTTAGCTAGGTACGAATAGGAACGATAAAGACGAGTATTTTTTGATAATGCTTTATTTTCAAATGGTTATGGATATTCGGTGGAATGGCGTGGAGTTGCTGGGAATGGTTTTTTCTTTTATGGGGTGCAAGGGGTAGCAGGTTCAAATCCTGCCGTCCCGACCATTTAATCAGTGATGTAGTATGAATCGCCTTTTGGCGATTTTTTGTTTTTGCACCCGAGTGCATCAGGGCATTCATTACCTTACCATTGCAGCAACGGCTGCCACACTTGTTGAGCCGGTGCGCTGAGCAGAAAGCCCGTCAATCCCGGATTAAGTGCAACCGCCCACCAGAAAATGACCCGAAAGGCCACCGTGCGTTATTCCTTAAACTGCGTCATCCGGTGTTTGAGGCCCACTGCACATTAAGTACGCTGACCGGTATCCCCTGTTGCTGCATCGTCTGTAGCCACAGACGTTGATGGTCCTGCAGCCGGTCTCCCGGGCCCTTCACTTCGATCAGCCGGTACCGGCCGGCCGTGCGGTCCAGCAGGATCAGGTCCGGCAGGCCACGGCGGTGGTGGCGCAGATCCAGTAACAGATGACGAAACACGGCCTCCAGGTGCGCCGCCGGGATCAATGCCAGCGCGTGTTCGACCAATGAGGGCGAGAGGCTTGGCCAATGAATCAGCGAGCAGCTGATGCCCTGTTTCTGCTCCAGTCTTTGCAATATGGTCTGGCGGTAGGCTTCGGAGTGCAGTTGTGCAAAGCCTTCGTCCAGCCACCCGGATCGTGCTTCGCTGAAGTTTGGGCGGTACAGATCAGCAGGGCCGGACTGAAAGGGGTTGAAGAAGGCTCCGCGTACCGGTGCGAACAGCGCGGGCCAAAACAGCAGTGCGAACAGCCCGGTAAAGAGTCGGTTTTCAACATGGAACAGCTCGGTGTCAGAATCTGACAGGGCCGTGATGACGGCCTGCTCCACACGCCCGTGATCCGGTTTTGGCAGTATCATCGACTCGACCGGGATATCCGGGGCTTGGGGCGGGGCATGTTCAAGTCCGGCCTTGCGAGCACAGCGTTGCTGTATGCGCTGCAGTCCCACGCGAATCTCCGGCTGGAGCAGACGCGTCAGGGCATCACTGGCCCATTGGTATACCCGCTCTGGCGGCTCATGCTTCTCCTGTATCCTCAGGGTGCGCAACTGCGCCTCAGGATGTTGGCTCTGGTGGTAGAGGCTTAACGCCAGCTCCCTTTGCTGCTGGCGCTCCGCTTCTCGGCCCAGCTGAAACAGAACCTTCTGGCGGCGGTAATGGATCCATTCACAGTCGGTTGAAGGAGGCATGACCGCACACAAGGCATCGATCGGCTCACCTTCAGCGGCGCGTGCCTGCAGGTGATGTAACTGCAGATAGAGATCCACTTCAGCCCGGCTTTGAAAGGGGCGTGACTCGGCGGTTAAGGGGACTGGCTCGAACCGCTGCAGGCCCAGCTCGGTGAGTACAAATTCGGACCAGTGCTGGTACAGGTTGCCAAAAAACATCAGCCGCAGACGGTCAAACAGATCGTTGCACAGCAACTCAATGACCCTGAAAGGTGGTTCTGGCCACCATGCCTGAACCGGTTGCGACTGTTCGGCGTCGGCGGTGTCCAGCAGTGACTGAATCAGATCGGCTTTGCGGGCAGAAGACGCAAAACCTGCACCGGGCAGACGGCAGTGTGCCAGTACACGGCATTCTTCCCGCCGACTCAAATCGCACAGTGCAGCCAGCGACAGACTGGGGTTTGCATTCACCAGTTCCGCGTCCGTCAGACTTGCTATTGCGGCGTTGAGATCGGGCACCTCGCTGTATTGCAGGGCATCGGTACGAAACAGCGTGCCTTTTCGCATCACCAACCGGATCAGCAACGCCCGTGGAGACTCGTCCAGTGATAGCAGCCGTGTCAGACGCCGTGTCTCGTCCGGCGATATCAGGTCTGCATACCGGTTCAGGCACAAACGAATCACCTGTTCGGCATTGCGCAGGTAGTAGAGGGGATCATCCAGGGAGGATGCGCGGATAGATGCGATATCCATTGAATTGGGGTCTGGCGCTGAATCAATCACATGGGAGCCAGTGACTACTCTCGATTCAGCACTTCCAGCAGCTCAATTTCAAAAATAAGGTTTGCGTTTGGCGGAATCTTGTCGCCAAAGCCTCGCTCACCGTATCCCAGTTCGGCCTGTACTTTCAGCTTGCGTGTGCCACCTTCTTTCATGCCTTTTAGGCCTTCAACCCAGGCGGCGATCACCTTCTTTCGGCTCAGGACGGTTTGAAAGGGTTGCCCCCTGTCATACGAGGAATCAAATTCGGTCCCGTCTTCCAGAAAACCGCGATAGTGCGCCGTGATCAATGCGCCGCCTTTCTTCACCTCGGTTCCGCTGCCTTCGACAATATCCTCGATCTGTAGGTGTTCACATTCAGTCATGGCGCTTCCTGTCGTGAGCAATGGATTTCATGTTGTGGATAAATGAAAAGGCTCCGGCGCAGCGGGAGCCGGCCGGAGCCTACAGGTCACGATTCTCAGTCTTCGCGACTGGTGACTTCAAGCAGGTGGTAGCCAAACTGGGTTTTCACGGGGCCCTGTACTTCATTGATCGGGGCGCTGAAGACCACTTCGTCAAAGGCCTTGACCATCTGGCCCGGGCCGAAGCTGCCAAGCTCTCCGCCCTGCTGGCCGGACGGGCACTGCGAGTGTGCCTTGGCGAGAGCAGCAAAATCGGCGCCATTGGCGATCTGATCTTTCAGGGACTGACATTCAGCTTCAGAGCTGACAAGGATGTGACGAGCGCTTGCACGTGCCATGGGTTTTCTCCGTAACAATTGAGTAATGAATTCAAACACGGTTTGGGCCTCTGTTCAGGCGGACGCGTTCGAGCAGACCATCAGTGATGATGACCACCGACGCCATGGGCATGGCCATGGGCAATCTCTTCGTCTGTCGCGGCGCGAACATCGACTACTTCTATATCGTAAGTCAGCGTTTTTCCGGCCAATGGGTGGTTGGTATCGACCAGCACCATTTTCAGCCCTGGCTTGATCACAGTTACCTGGCGCATGCCTTGGTCGGTCTGCACAACGGCGACCATGCCAGCCTTCCAGCTGCGCACGCCCTTGGGCAGTCCTTGCAGGTGCTTCAGGGGAACACGTTGCTCCTGACCTTCCTGGCGTTCACCATATGCCTGGTCCGGCGCCAGTGTCAGGTGCAGAGTATCACCGGCAGACTTGCCTTCCAGTGCCGCTTCGATGGCCGGAATCATGCCGTCATGGCCGTGGAGATACGCAATGGGGTCCGCCCCGTGGTTGGTTTCGATCTGGGTGTCATCGGAGTCGGTCAGCGTGTAGAAAAACTGAACCACTGTATTGTCGGCAATCTGTGTCAACGCAAACACCTCGTACGGCATAGAGTAAAAAAACGAAGTATCCGATTATGAAACAGGCTTAGCAAGGATAAACACTACAACGGCCAAACCAGCAGAAGCAGCGGGATGCTGATTGCACAAACCAGCAGCGACACAGGCAGCCCAAGGCGCCAGTAGTCGCCAAATCGAAAACCACCCGGCCCGAGGATCAGAGTATTGTTCTGGTGGCCGATAGGTGTCAGGAACGCACAGGACGCTCCAATGGCTACTGCCATCAACAGGGCATCCGCGTTTACACCAAGCGACGCGGCGGTACCCAGTGCGATGGGACACATGGCCGCTGCAGTGGCCGCGTTGTTGACGACACTTGAAATGAGCATGGTGACGATCAGGATAAGCCCCAGGGCTGCAGGGCCGCTTCCTTGGGCTACGTGCTGAATCAGCACGTCGGCAATCAGCGTGGCAGTACCGGTACTTTCCATTACGGCAGCCACCGGCATCAACGCTCCGAGCAGAATAATGACGGGCCAGTCGATGGCGTCATACACGGACCGAAGGGGAAGGGTGCGCAGCGCCATGGATGCCAGTACGCCAGCGGCAAAGGCAACGGCTGTTGGCAGCAGTGAAAAGGCAGCGCAAGCGACAGCAATCAGCATGATCAGCGTTGCAGCCAGGGCCTTGTTGCGATCGGGTATGCGCAGCTCGCGCTCGGCCAGCGGAATACAGCCGTTATCGGCAGCGAATTCGGACAGTGCCTCTTCAGAGCCCTGCATCAAGAGTAAGTCGCCCGGTTTCAGCTTGAGCGTACGCAGGCGAGCCTTGGAGCGGGACCCTTCGCGGGATACGGCCAGCAGGTTCAGACCGTACCGGGTGCGCAGCAGGATGTCGCGGGCGGAGCGTCCCTGCAGCGGTGATTCCGTTCTGACCACCAGTTCCATCAGGATCATGCCATCGCCATTGCTGTCAGATTCCTTGTCCTTTTCCTTGTCTTTATCCGTCTCCTTATCTTCCTGCTCTGAGGCGCTTTCTGTCTGGAGGGATGTGTCATCATCGGCCGATGAGGCCTTGGCCTCTTCAAGCTGTAGTCCCAACGCGCTGATGACACCCGCAAGGGATTCTACATCCGCTTCAATCACCAGAATGTCATTCGCACGAATGCGACGACCGGAGGACGGAGCGTTGACACGAACCTCATTTCGGATCAGTCCAATGATCTGTGCATCCGCCTCGTCCAGTTCGGCTTCGGCCTCGCGCAGGTGCAGGCCAGCCAGTTTGCTGTCTTCCGGCACACGTGCCTCGGTGATATAGGCCCCCGTATCGAAGCCTTCAGTACCGGGCTGCTTGCGAGCGGGTACCAGGCGCCAGCCGGGCACGGCAATAAACAGAACGCAGAACAGGGCGACGGATAATCCAACGGCCGTGAAGTCAAACATGCCAAACCCGCTACCGATGCTTTCGCTGCGAAAGCCGGACACGATCAGGTTTGGCGGTGTGCCGATCAATGTGGTCATGCCGCCCAGAATGGTGCCGAACGCCAGTGGCATGAGGACCTGACCGGGCGTAAGTCCCAGTCGCACCGAAAGCTGCATGGCTACAGGCATCAACAGCGCCATGGCTCCGACATTGTTCATGAATCCGGACAGAAAGGCACCCAGCCCGGTCAGGGCGGCCAGACTGAGGGTGGTACCAGCCTGTTTGGGCAAGACATGACGGGTCAGAATATCCACGGCACCGGACACCTGAAGGGCCCGGCTGAGCACCAGCACACAGGCCACGGTCACGACGGCCGGGTGAGCAAAGCCCGTAAATGCATCCTGAGCTTCTATCAGGCCCGTGAGGACACAGGCCAGAAGTGCAGCGCCAGCCACCATGTCATGCCGCCAGCGTCCCCAGATGAACATCCCCATGGTCGCAATCAGGATACCGACGATCAGCAGCTGGTCCTGTGTCATCCGCTGACCTCACGGTTATTGCCGGGAGCCTCAAGTCGCAGGCTGGCAGCGGGTGCCGAACCATCCTTTTCATGTCCGAAAAAGACTGTGGTATGCGGGAAGGGAATTTCAATGCCGGCGTTGTCGAAATGGATTTTGACCAGTCGATTATAGGCACGGCCAACGGAGAATTGGTCGCCCGGCGTGGTTTTGATCCGAACACGGATATTGACTGAACTGTCGGCCAGTGCGGTCACGCCGGAAATTTCGATCGGCTCCAGAATCTTGTTTTTGTTTTCTTCATCGGCCGCCAGTTCTTCAAACGCGTTTTGCAGATGGATGATGGCTTCATCAATGCTCTCGCGGTACGCGATGCCATAGATGCCAACGTGGTAACCAAAGTCGCGCATGTAGTTTGATACGGTATCAACGCTGGAGAAGGGTATCAGGTGGTAGGTGCCATTAAGGTCACGGATGCCCACCGAGCGAATGCTGAGGCGTTCGGCCACCCCGGTAATGCCCCCTACGGTCACGATATCACCGGTATTCATGGCATTTTCCAGCTGGATGAAAATGCCGGTGATAATGTCCTGAACCAGTTTTTGAGAGCCAAAACCGATGGCAAGACCCAGCACGCCGGCACCGGCAATCAACGGACCAATATTGATACCGACCTCCGACAGCACCACCATGCCTGTCATCGTGATCAGTGCAATTGCGGCCGCATTGCGGAACAGGGCCAGCAGTGTCTTGATGCGGGGCGAGGGCTCACCAGTGCCGGTTTCGGGGTTCAGCTTGTGCTCAATCACGCTGGCAAGGATAACCCAGGCTGCAAAGGCGACGGTGAGAATGACGGCAATCGCGATGATTTTGCCAACAAGCATGCGGCCGGTATCCGATACAAACCAGTCGCTGATATTGAATGCACCCCACGCCCCCAAGATCAGCATAGCGACGAAAACAAACAGAACTGCCCTCAGGAAGTAGAGTGCATTGGGCAGATAGCTGTTGATGCGTGACTCAAGCATTGGCAGTTTGTGCTTCAGTTCGTCGGATAGGGTGAGTCGACGGCCCAGTGTCTGGCCGAGAAGAGTTGAAAGCAGCAGGCCCGCCACGATGGCAGCAATACTCTGAATGGTTGCCAGCAGTACAAAGGGCAGTGCATCTTCCGGTCGGGTGAATGTAAGTATCAGTACCAGTGAAAAGTAGGTAATTGCCAGCAAGTGCCAACTGCGCGACAGCATTTTCAACAATACCTGGGCAATACCACCTTCCGTATTGTTCGCTCGCAACTCAATTACCATGCGCAGGCGACTTCGGTGCTTTAATACCACGGTTGTTGCATAGGCATATGCCAGCAGCGTGATCAGGGTACCGACTGCTTCGCCCAGCGTTTTGGACAGGTACAGGTTGATCAACGGTACCAGTGTCATCAGGCCGTAGCCCACCAGGCTGATCAGCTTGCCGATCCAGCGGTTCCAGAAGCGCGCTTCGTTGGCGTCAATGGCGAGCAAGCGCAGTCCCTGATGTTCGGATTGAAGCAGCATGCGAATACCCGCTTTCAGGCCTTCGATGATCAGAAACGCGTTCAAAAACAGGGAAGCTCGAGTGGTCAGCTCACCGCTTTCACCAATCAGGAATGTACCGATAAGGCTGCCGCTGACATAGGCCAATACCACCAGCAGCAGATCCAGTACCGTTACAAGGGCGACACAAAATACCAGTCGCAGAACGGGTGTGGGCCTTTCACCCGCTTCAGTCCAACGGCTGAATACGGTGAACAGAGGACGCGAAAGCCGCTTGAGTAAAAAGAACACTATCAGAGTGGCGAGTACTACCATGCCCAGGTTAAGGGCTGCATCGGTAAAGGCGGTAGAGTCGAAACCGGGATCGGTCAGGTCTCCAGACAGCAGGTTCCGAGCTGTTGAGGCCAGGTTTACGATCTGCTCTCCAACATCGTGCGCGATACTGCTGTTCAGCTGGGCCAGCCGACGTGGCAGGGACAGGGAGGCTTCTGCATCGGTTTCGGCTGTGAGATCGTTTATCTGCGCCGAGTCTGATACGGGGTCGCTATCGACGGGTTCGGCCAAGGCCAGGGGGGTAAATACAAGGCTAAGAAGAATTAGCAGGAGTCGCAGGGCTGGGGTCAATTAGGGCCTCCGTTCATAGCTTGACGCAGGCTCAGATTAGCACAACGCCGGCAGAGGGAGAATCTGACGGCGCTGTCTGATCAGGCTTAGCCGTCAGCGTTGATGCGAGTGACCAGTTCATTCAGGACCGATTCGGCGCGGTCATTCTCGACCTGACAGGTACCGGCTGCATGATGACCACCACCGCCATATTGCAGCATCAGCTCGCCTACATTGGTGTTTGAACTGCGATCAAAAATGGACTTGCCGGTGGCAAACACGGTGTTCTGCTGCTTCAGCCCCCACAGCACATGGATGGAAATATTGCACTGCGGATACAAGGCGTAAATCATGAAACGATTGCCCGCCCAGATCTGCTCTTCGTGTCGCAGATCAAGTACCACAAGATTGTCATGTACGGTAGCGCAGCGCTGAATCTGCTCCTTGAATTTCGCTTCTTGCTCAAAGTACAGCTCAACCCGTTCCTTCACGTCCGGCAGGTCAAGGATCTCCTCAATACTGTGGTTCTTGCAGTAGTCGATCAGATCCATCATCAGGGCATAGTTGGAGATGCGGAATTCGCGGAAGCGCCCAAGGCCGGTACGGGCGTCCATCAGGAAGTTAAGCAGCACCCATCCTTCTGCGTTAAGCACCTCATCCTGAGTGAACTGGGCCGAGTCGCCCTTGTCCACAGCGTCCATCATTTCGTCCCACTCAACGGGGAAGGCGTCATGACCACCGTAGTATTTCCATACCACGCGCGCAGCTGAAGGTGCGTCAGGGTCGATGATGTGATTGTCCACCTTCTCGTTGCGAATTGTTTCCGACAGATGGTGGTCAAAGGCCAGGTTGACGCCCTTCACATAGGGCAGGTTGGTGGTAATGTCACGATCTGTGATATCCACCTTGCCATCCTGCATATCCTTGGGGTGAACGAACTTGATATCGTCGATCAGGTCCAGGTGCTTAAGCAGCACGGCACAGACAAGACCGTCGAAATCACTGCGGGTAACGAGGCGAAATTTTTCAGCGGACATCAGCAACAGCTCCCAGAATTAATTGACCGTATCTGGAAAGTAACACAGCCGTACGGGTGGCTGAAGCCTGAACCGCTTTGTAGGGCAGGAAAAAGCGTGCTTGTTGACCTGTAGCGACTATGTCTGAAGTGAACGGACCCAGCTGCGCAGAGCCGGCCAGCGATTGACCAACATCGCAGTAAAGATGAGGGCGCAGCCACTGAGCTGAAGAGCGGTCATGGATTCGCCGAGCCAAAGCATGGCCAGCAGAGCTGTCCAGACAGGTTCCAGCGTCATGATGATGGCCGTATGACTGGGAGGTGCCAGGCTTTGAGCATGGGTTTGCACCAGAAAACGCAGGCTGGTTGCAATGAGTGTGCTTGCGATCAGCCAGCCCCAAATGCTGACAGACTGTTCAAAGTGCCATTCTTCCAGCAACAGTGATGCCACCGCGCTGATCAGGCCGGTGACCAGCAGTTGTACTGCGGTCAGCGGAAGTACCGGCATGCGTGTGGCGGCGCGGCTGTTGAGAATAAACGTGAACGAAAAAAACAGGGCGGACAACAGAAACAGCACTTCTGCCAGACCAAGGTGAAACTCACTGTCCAGAGACAGGCAGGCAAGGCCCGCGATGACCAAAGGTAGTGACAGGAAAACATAGGGCCCGGAACGATCACCAAACAGCAGGCTGATCAAGGGCACCAGTACGACCCCAAGCCCGGTCAAAAAGGCACCGACCCCCACATGATTGGTCATCTCCAGAGCCACTATCCAGAAGCTCAGTGCCGTACCAAAAAAGACTCCCACCAGACAGGCACTTTTCCATTGCAGCCGGGTAAACAGGCGCATGGCCGACCAGCCAACAGCTGCCAGGATCAGACCTGCGCTGATAAATCGCAATGCCATGAACAGCAGCGGGGCAAGCCCCTGTACGGCCTCACGCGAGAAAATCCAGCCAGCCGCAGCAAGAATGGTGGTGAGCAGCAGCAACAGATCGGCTTTCTGATGGGTGGACAAAATATGCATCCCTTGCGTAGTCGGTGGGCAAAGCGTGTATGTTAGCAGAAAGTCTGAAACGGCACGTTTACAAGAAGAGAACTGACGCCGGCTGGCTCAGGTGCAGAGCGCAAACAGCTGGGCTCGGCTGGTAATACCCAGCTTTTCGTAGGCACGTTTGCGATAGGTGATTACGCTGCTGGCGGCAATATCCAGCTCGGCGGCAATTGCTTCGTTTTTCTTTCCGCGCAGGACCGCACGACACACCTGCTGTTCACGTTCTGACAGAAATGCCAGTGGTCCTTCAAGCCTCAAGCGTTCATTCAGCGCAAAGTGCTTGTAGATCAGTACGCTGATCAATGCGCCTACTCGACGAGTAAAGTCATGGTCATCAAAACGGCTGTCGAAACGAGAACTGCGGCGGTAAAGGTTGACATAATAGTTGCCGGCTTCAGTTCCCCGGATGATCGCCAACTTGTCCAGAAAACCCGGCGATTCAAAAAAGGCCTTGCGATAATGTAACCCCATATCACTGCTGACGGAGTCAAAGCGAACCACCTGTACCTCGCCCGGCGCGATGGTTTTCAGGATGCTGAAATTGGGATCCTGCAAGTAGTGACGTTCTTCCACATAGGCTTCGGCCAGCTGTCTGGCGGACGCTTCTCGCGCATAATCCTTGAACAGCAGAGTCGAGACCTGATGACCGTCTGCACAGTAGAACACCATACATTGTTCGGTACCGAACTCTTCATGCAGCCAGTCAAGAAAGGCATCGTAAAAACTGTGAGTCCCCAGCTGTTCGAGTACCTGTAATACCTGGGAGGATGGGCTCCAGTCAGGTGTCATCTGCGATGGCATTCAGCTTTCCTGTGGCAAGTGCGAGTGGTTCCTTATGCTTTGCTGAAGCTTAACCCAGAACGGGCACAGGCGGGAGAACATGATCAAAAGCCGGAGAGCGATTCGGCCACTGACTGCCGTCTAATCAGTCAGTGGCCGGCCCTCCGGCACCCGGCGAGCTCGGGGGAACATGCCGGGGGGAAACAGCGGGTTGTGCTTAGCGGCAGGCGAGACTGGTCAGAATCTTCTTGAAGGTTGCGATCTCGTCTTCGCTGAACTCACCGAACATTTTGTCCTGCTCCTGCTTGGACAGGGCCCAGAGGGCTTCGGCCTGCTCTTCACCGCTGGCCGTGATGTTGTAGCACTCCTCCGAGAAGCTCACCAGTCCCTTGCGCTGCAGGATTTCAGCCGCATTGTCGACCTCAACTTCAGGCATGTTGACCTCACGCAACAGCTCCTTGCGGCAGAGCTTTGGTGTTTCCTGAAGTACCATCAGCATGCGTGCTTCACTGGTACGAAGACCCGTGGACAACTGCAGTGGCGCATAGTCGGCCTGATAGGTACGAATGGCCTGTACCATCAAGTAGTACAGATTGTCCTTGAAACGGGACTTGAGACGCTCGATGGCAGCCGGCTCATCCTCTTTCTTGGCAGGGAAGCGGGAGTGTGGCATGACCACAGAGTAGCTGCCCTGATGGTAAACCAGCGGAGCCCGGCCGTTGTCCTCAAAGGCTACAACTTTGCCTATCAAGATCCAGTGATCACCACCATCAACGGTTTCGTAGGCTTCGCACTGGAAACAGGCAGCAGTATCCGGCAGCAATGGTGCACCACCGAGACCGGCGTTGAAATCAGTGCCGGCAAATTTGTCTTCGCCGGGACGAGCAAAGTGGTTGGACAGGTCGATCTGATCTGCAGCGAGGATGTTAACAGCGAAGTGCGTCGCTTTCTCGAATATCTCGCAACTGCCGGAGCGCTTGTCGATGCTCCACAGAATCAGGGCCGGGTCCAAAGAAACGGAGTTGAAGCTGTTGGCGGTTACACCCGTTTTGACGCCGTCCGGGGTCTGCGCGGTAACAACGGTAATACCGGTGGCGAAGTTGCCCAGAGCACGACGAAAGGCTTTGGGATCGAATTCAGTGACTTGATTGCTCATAACAGCACCTGGGGTCGGGTTAACAACATTCTTATAGTAGACGAGCAACAGACAGCCCACCTGAGAAAAGGTGAGGTGTCCCCGTCAAAAGGGAAAAGGCGCCCGCCCGCATGAACAGGAGGGCGCCTCTGGATAATGCAGAGATCAGAGCAGTGAAGGATCCGGCTCAAGACCCAGCAGTTCACGACCGATGATCTGGGCGCAGACATCGTAGTCGGTGTAGGCGTGGGCCGCGGTCATGTTGGATTCGTGCCACAGACGCTGGCTCTCGCGATCCTGATACCAGTTGGACGCTCCCATCACTGCCCACAGACGGTTGACGGCTTCAACACACATCTTGATGGCATAAGCCTGGTTGGTACGCCAGTGCGCCAGCGTGTAACGGTCCGGGTATTCGTGACGCTCGCCATATTCCTTGTGCTCGTTCCAGGTCTTTTCCAGATAGGCGCGTGCGGCACATACCTGCTGATAGGATTCGGCGATGCGCAGAATCGGCGGAATGGACTCTTTCACCTGAGCGCCGGTGTAGGCACGGACACGGTTCTGGGTCAGTTCCTTGTACACATCGATCATGCGCTCGGCGACACCCAGGCTCATGGCCGCGAAACCACAGGCAAAGTATGGGCGGTACGGGGTATGGAAAATTTTGCTGTCCGGGTACAGAGGACGACCAACGTGGCGGCCTTCCATCATGTCACGAGCGGCCTGGATGCGGTGTTCGGGAACGAATACACCCTTGATGCTGGCGGTTTTGGTGCCGCTGCCCTGCATGCCAACAGAATACCAGTCATCAATGATGGTGAACTCGCTCTTGGGGATGACCGCAAAGCTATACACTTTTTCACCGGCTTCGTCGAAGCGGTTGAAGCCGACGATAATCCAATCTGCGTGGTCAACACCTGAACTCCACTTCATGTCACCGGTAAAGATGATGCCACCTTCGGTTTCTTCATGCTTACCGAACGGTGCGATGGAGCTGGACGCTACAGTGTCGGGGTTCTCGGCCCAGAACTCATCCTGTGCTTTTTTGGAGAACATCGCCATCTGATGGTTATGGGTGCACAGCAGGCTGTATGCCCATGCAGTAGAGCAGCAGGCGCCGGCCAGTGCTGCGATGCAATCAGTGAATTCAGGCAGAGACATTTCCAGGCCACCGTAGGCCTTGGGCAGGAACGCACGGTTCAGACCGATACCGTGCAGCATCTCAATGTTTTCCTGCGGTACCTGACGCAGCTCAATCGCTTTGGGAGCGTTGGCGCGAATGGCAGGGAGGATCTCCTTGAGTTTGTCGAGCATCGGATTCTGTTTGTTCATCTGGATCGTCTCTCTTCTAATAATGGAATCGGTTACATCGCAATTGGGTTTTCGAGTGGCTACTCGAAGACAACTTGATAATGATCCGTGAAGGATTGCAACGATTATGCGGAGTCAGGCCTGTGCAGGAAATGTAAATTTCTGGTTTATTATTGCACTTTTCTATATTTAAGCTGGATTGCTGTTGTCTGCCTGGACCCGGGCTATCGATCAAAAAGTAACCGATAGCCCAAGTATAGTTCAGCCAGGCTCAGGCTGCAGAACGACGGGTCAGGGCAAGAGCCGCCAGTGAGCCGCAGCCGGTCAGGCCAATGATCAGCGCCATCGGCAAGGCCGTACCATCGTGCAGAGTACTGGCGATTGAACTTGCCAGAGCCCCAAGACCGAACTGGCTGGCAACCGCCAGTCCGGCTGCGGCACCGGCCTGTTCCGGATAGCGCGACAGCAGGCTTGCCATGCAGTTGGCGCCAAGTACACCGGTGACGCTGACAAAGCCCAGCAGTGCCAGCACAATCAGGGGCAGGCCGCCGATCTCGGTAATACCAGCGAAAGTCAGCAGAAGCCCTGAAAAGGCTGCAAGAGAGGCGCCTGCGAGCAGCAGTTTCTGGGTGCCGAATCGCCCCACATAACGGGCATTTAAGCTCACCAATACGATAACGCCGCCGATGTTCAGGCTGAACAGCCAGGCATAGTTCTGTGGGCTGACACCAAAGTATTCGATGTATACAAACGGCGATGCTGTGATATAGGCGAACATGCCGGCAAAGGTCAGTGACATGCAGAGAATGTAGCCGATGGCTACCGGCTGCAGGCCAATCCTGAGATAAGCCTGAAACACCGCCAGTACACTGGCGCGGCGTGAGTCACCGTGATGGGTTTCAGGAATTTTCCAGGCACTGGCCAGCAGTACAATTGCTGCGAAGATGAACAGGACGACAAACAGCGAACGCCAGTCAGAGATCATGATCAGGTAACCGCCCAGCAAAGGCGCAACCAAGGTGGCGATCATGGTGACCAGATGCATCAGCGAAAGCACCCGGGCCGCCTCATTCAACGGGAACAGGTCGCGCACGATGGCACGGGCCAGAACCGCGGCGGCCGCGCCCCCCAGCCCCTGTAGAAAGCGGGCAGCGATCAGCCAGTTGGCGCTGTCTGCGAGAATGCAGGCGATACTGGCAACAAGATAAAGAGCAATGCCGCCCAGCAGTAGGTAGCGTCGGCCATATTTGTCCGACAGAGGGCCGTAAAACAGCATGCCGATGAACAGGCCGATCAGGAAGGCACTGATGGTAAGCTGAATACTGGCTTCAAGCGCGTGCAGGTCCTGGGCAATTAAAGGCAGGCTGGGCAGGTACATGTCGATGGACAAGGGGCCGAAGGCCACAAGTGCGGCCAACAGTACGATCAGGCGTTTGGGGTTGGCTACCGATGACATCCTTGAGTCTCCCGGGCAGTTGAGATCAGCTCCGGCTGCGATATGGCTAAGGCTGGAGCTTTGTTAATATGTTAATTAATATCATAACCGCTGCTGAAAGGCATCCGGTGCTGTGAACTTTCGTCAGTGAATATTTTTTGCAACCCTACTCTGTGTTCAGCAGCCCGCGCCAGTGCCCAGCTTCAAACTCATGTCGGGTTACCGTCCGGATCAAGGGCAATACCGCTCGCATCAGAGAGGTCTGCGGCCTCTCGGCGGAAGTGCAGATAAACACATCGCGCCATATCTCCGGCTGTTCAATTTCTACCGTATGAATCTGGCCGGTGGCTTCCAAGTGGAAAAAGGCTGAGGAGGGGCTGAGCAGAATACCGTAGCCATCTGCGACGTATCTCAGAGTGGTCATCAACTGACCAAAAGCGGGCCGGTGATGCAGTTTCACTCCGGTTTGATGCTCATAATGGTGCAGCAGGTAGCCCAGAGAGTCCTGGCGGCCAGTGACGATGATCTCATGTTCGGCCAGCTCCTCAAAGGTGATACGGGTACGCTGGCGCAGGGGTTTCTGACTCTCAACCTTGGGATCCTTTCCCATGGCCAGAAACAGTTGTTCCCTAAACAGCCACTCCCGCCTCATGTGGGACACATCGGTGCCGTCTGGAGATGAGATGGAGATATCCAGCTCTCCATTCTGGATCTGTCCGGTCAGGTTGTAGGAGAGACCGGCAAACAGATCAAGGGTTATCTTGGGAAAGCGCTTCTCAACCAGAGCCAGCAGGGGAACGGAGATGATATTGCCGATGGGTTGGGTCATGCCAATCCGCAGGCAACCGCTGGGCTCCTCTTCGTTTTGGCGTACATCGCGCCGGGCCTGTTCGATCTGCCGCATAATGGCTTCAGCATGTTCCCGAAAACGCTGGCCGGTATCGGTGAGGACTACACCTCGGAAATCGCGGTCAAAGAGCTTGGCATTCAGCTCGTGCTCAAGATTCTGTATCTGCAGGCTGATACTGGGTTGCGCAATATCCAGCTCGCGTGCTGCGGCAGCGATGCTGTTCAGTTCCGCGGCCTTGAGAAAGTAGGTCAGTTGCTTACTGTTCATGCTCTTAGGATATAAAATAAATATTGCGCACCACAATATTTATTTTGGTTTTTATGGTGCCTCCGGTTGCTTAGCATGTGTTCGAACCAATTTGCGATTGAGGAGAGCACCATGTCACTGTCCAAACGTTACTATGAGCAGCCTTCGCGCTTCAGTGAAGCCGAGTGGAAAGCGCGGGTAGATCTGGCAGCCATGTACCGTATTTTTGCCCACCTGAAGTGGGATGAGTCAATTTACAACCACATATCCCTGCGTGTACCGGATGAGCCAGAGCATTTTCTGATCAACCCTTTTGGCCTGCATTACAGTGAAGTGACAGCGTCAAATCTGGTGAAGGTTGATATTAACGGCAATATCGTTGGTCATTCTGACTGGCCGATCAATCCGGCAGGATTTACCTTCCATGGGGCTATACATGCCAGGGTTCCGGATGCTCACTGTGTCATGCATGTGCACACTACACCGACACTGGCGGTCTGTTGTCTGGATGAGGGTTTGTCCTACACCAACTTCTACTCGGCTCAGCTATATGGGAAGGTCGCCTACCATGACTTTGAAGGAATCACCGTCCACCTGGATGAGGGGCAACGCATTCTGGACAGCGCCCAGGGCAAGCCGGTCCTTCTGCTGCGTAACCATGGCCCGGTGGTGATGGGGGGAAGCTTGGCACAGGCCCTTTCACTGATGTGGCTGGTCAATCGCGCTTGTGAGGTTCAGGTGGCTTCCATGCCAATGGGGCCCCTGCGAGAGATACCGGAATCGGTACTGAACAAGTGTGTAGCAGACTCACTGAACTTTGATCCCAAGTTTGGTGCGGGTGAAGATGTGTTTGCGGCTATGAAGCGTCTGGTTGAGAAACAGGACCCATCATTCAAACGTTAATCCAAGAGGGTGGCATGGCGATGAAGGTATGTGTTTATGGCGCAGGTGCAATCGGCAGTCTGATAGCAGCCCGGTTGAGCGCCGCGGGCGAGCAGGTATCGATGATCGCCAGAGGTGAAACACTGTCTGCCCTGAAAACACAGGGGGTGGGGCTGGCACAGGTGGACGGGGCACCGCAGTTTTATCCGGTGACAGCTGTTGCCGACCCCGGTGTGCTGGGCGTGCAGGATCTGGTTGTGGTTGCCACCAAGCAGTGTTCGGCCAATGAGGTGATCCGAAAACTCAGTCCTCTACTCAATGAGAATACACCCGTTCTGCTGGCCATGAATGGTGTGCCCTGGTGGTTTCTGGATGGGCTGGAACAGGCCCCGGATGATCGCGTGCTGCGATGCCTGGACCCGGATGGTGATCTGCGGGATATCCTGCCCAGCCAGCAGGTTCTGGGATGCGTCCTGCACCTTTCGGCTACCATGGCCGATCCCGGTGTTGTTCGCCTTAACGGAGGCAATACCCTGCTCATCGGGTCACCTCTGAAGACGATGTCGAGCTCCCTGAAAGCGACGGTGGAGCGGTTGAGCTATGCCGGATTTGAAGCCAGAGAGTCCGCCGATATACACCACGATATATGGTTCAAGTTGCTGGGGAACATGACAATGAACCCGGTTTCGGCTCTGACTCGCTCAACCACTGACCGTATTTTGGATGATCCTCTTGTCAGCCGTTTCTGCTGCCAAGTCATGACAGAGGCGGTACAAGTCGGCGCAGCACTGGGTTGCCATATGGAACAGACACCGGAAGAGCGTAATGCTGAAACCCGGAAACTGGGATGTTTTAAGACCTCAATGTTGCAGGATGCTGAAGCGTGTCGAGAGCTGGAATACCAGGCCCTGGTGGGTGTTGTCCATGAGCTTGCACTAAAGCTGCAGATCGATACTCCCAACCTTGAGATCCTGTACGGACTGATCCGGCTGCTTGACTCAAATTTATGTGAACACAAAAAACTAAAATAAAGACGGAGTAGTGTGATGAAAAAGACAACTTTTGGCACTCAGGTAGCCGGTATTTTTGCCGGCGTGATGCTGTCGGCGTCGTCTATGGCAGCAACGACCTTGAATGTGGGTACCTGGTTGCCCGCCAGCAGCGCGCAGAACTCAGTGGTCTGGCCCACGTGGGCCAAGTGGGTCGAAGAAGCCACCGAGGGACGTGTTAAGGTCAAGCTGGAGTATGACCTTGGGCACCCCAAAAGCATGTTCAACCTCGTGGAAGACGGTGTCATTGATGCCAGTTTCAGCGTTAATGGCTACCTGCCGGGCCGGTTCAGACTGACCACCCTGTGTGAAATTCCGGGCATAACTCCTGATGCGGAGCAGGGTTCGGTTGCACTCTGGAAAACCTACAAGGAATACCTGGAGCCTGCTGGAGAGTTTAATGGGTTGAAGGTGCTGGGTATGTTTGTGCATGGTCCCGGACAGCTACATACCACCTTCCCCGTTAACTCCTTAAGTGATCTGGAATCGCGCAAGATCCGTGTTGGCGGGGGCATCGTCAATGAATTGGCTTCACGACTTGAGGTTACGCCGGTAAGTGCACCCGCGACCAAGGTGTATGAGATGATGCAGCAGGGTGTGGTAGAAGGGGTATTTCTGCCGGCCATGGAGCAGAAGTACCTGCGTCTGAACGAGGTTACCAGCCATCTGACACTCTTCCCCGGTGGAATGTATAACACCGCCTTTACCATTTTCATGAACCCTGATGTATTTGACGGTCTCAGTGAAGAAGATCAGCAGGCGATCATGTCGGTTTCAGGTGAAAAACTTTCTCGTTTAGCGGGGCAGGCCTGGGCAGGTGCGGATCAGTCTGGTCTGGAAGCAGCGATTCAAAATGGCGTCGAAGTCAACCAGCTCAGTGAGGGGGGTACACTGGTTGAAGAGCTGCATGAGGCCGCAGTAGGTATGGATCAACAATGGCTTGATTCGGTGGCAGATATGCCGGTGGATGCCGCCGCAGCGCTGGAGTACTACCGCAGCCAGGTTAGCCAGTAGATCTCCGTACATATAGAAGCGGTCGCAGGGATGCCTGCGGCCGTTTTTTATAGGTGCTGCGGGTGGCAGCGAAGTGCAGAAAATGGAACGGCCTGCAGATGCAGGCCGTTCGATACAGTGACCACAGCTTAAACGCGGCTGGCTCCTGGTAAAAATGACTCGGTAACCGATGCCTGAGGTCCCGGAACCTTCTCACCAGTAACGGGAGACACCGGGAAAACTGCGTTGATCTGGCCGGTACCAGAGCTGCCGAAGTAGGGGGTCAGCACTTCCACTTTCTGGTCGTATTCAGACCAGCCCAGGGCACCCAACAACATGGCGGTGTCATGCATGAAACCTTCACCATGGCCTTTCACGGCATACTCGGGCAGCATTTCGCAGAAGTCTTCCCATTCACCGTTTTCCCACATCTCTACCACCTGGTGGTCCAGTCGCTCAAGGAACGGTGACCAGGTTTTGGTGGCAAAATCCGGTGCCTGACCGTTCTGAGCGAACCGGTGCGACAGGGAGCCGGACGCCAGAATGGCAACGGTACCGTCGTACTTTTCTTCAATTGCCTTGCGCATGGCCCAGCCCAGACGCGCACTGTCATTCAGGTAGTGCACGGTGCACATGGCAGATACCGAAATCACCTTGAAATGGCGATCCTGGTTCATGTAGCGCATCGGTACCAGGGTGCCGTATTCTGGATCAAGGCTGGTGGAATCATGGGCCAGGGTTTCGACACCCTGAGCGTTACATTCCTCGGCCAGCAGGCGGCCCAGTTCCGGGTTGCCATCGTATTCAAACTCCATGTTGGAGATGAAATGAGGCAGCTCGTTGCTGGTGTAGTTGCCGGCCCAGTGTGCCGCACAGTTGATGTGGTAGTTGGCATTGACCAGCCAGTGAGTGTCGAACACGATGATCGTATCAACACCCAGCTCACGGCAGCGACGGCCGATTTCGTGATGGCCGTCGATGGCCGCCTGACGGAAGCCCTTTTGTGGACCGTCCAGTTCAGACAGATACATGGACGGTACATGGGTGATTTTTGCAGCTAATGCGAGTTTACCCATCGAATTTTCCTCTTTTGTTATCACCGGAACGGCGGGCCGTAATCCGGTCAGCATAGTCTTGGGTCATTGACCGATATAGTCTTGTGGGCGTCCCTGCGCATTATTGGGCAGCGTTGTCGTGTCGCCTGCGCCAGGCATTGTAATGTGCCAGCAATGCAACCACGGGTGCTGCCAGAATGCAGCAGAATACCAGTGTAGTGCCATAATCCAGCAGCATGGGGACAAGCTGGGCGATGACGGCACCTGTCAACAGCTGGATGAATCCCATCAGTCCTGACGCGGTTCCGGCCGAACAGTCACTGCTGCTGATGGCGGCCGACTGGGCATTCGGCTGGCTCAAGCCGCGGCCAAAAATAACCAGGGCCATGGGCAGGAACAGCCCTGCCAGGCTAAGCGCGTTTAGCAGCGAAAGGCCCAGCAGCAATGCCGCACCCAACAGCGACAGCAAGTTGCCGCACAGGACCATCTGGTCAACGCTGAACAGCTTAGCCAGCCGTGTTGACAGAAAACTGCCCGCCATGAAGGCCAGCGACACCGTCAAAAACCAGCTGCCAAACACGGCCGAGTTGCCGCCCAGCTGGTCTGTCACGATATAGGGGCTGCTGCCAACGAAGAGGTAGAATGCCGCTGCGATGGCCGTGGTGGATAACACGTAGCCCAGATACTGGCCTGATCCCAGTACCTCACCATACCGCTTCAGGATGCCTCCGAGGTGCAGGCTGTCACTGCGGGCGCGACTGGTTTCCGGCAACATGCGCAGTGCGACCAGCCATACCAGGGCGCCCATGAATACGGACATATAGAATATTGAGTTCCATCCCGTCCAAAGGTTCAGGAAGCCCCCGATGGTGGGCGCAATGGCCTGCGCAATGGCAATGGCCATGACCACGTAGCCCATGCGCCCGGCTGCCCCCTCACGGCCATGCACATCCAAAATGATGGTGCGTGCCAGCGCCATGCATGTACTGCCACCCAACGCCTGCAGGACACGCCCTGCAATCAGCATCTCGACTCCATCTGCTGAAGCAGCCAACAGGCTGCCCAGCGTGTGTAGACCCAGACCTGCCAGCAGTACCGGACGACGGCCGAAATAGTCCGCCAGCGGTCCGGTGATCAACTGGCCAATGGCCAGTGTCAACAGGTAGCAGGTAAAGGTCAGCTGAATGGTGGCGATATCCGCATCCAGCGCAGCGGCTGCATCCGGCATTGCCGGCACGAATGCATTCAGGGCCAGTGGGCTGGCCATGGCGATCAGTGTCAGCAGGGCAACAGGTGGATTCGGTTTCACGATATCTCGGCCGGTCAGGCAACCGGTGCAGTCTTGCAGGACTGCACCGGACAGCACTTACTTGGGATCGCGGATTACCAGCAGGCGCAGCTCGGTCATGTCCTCGATCGCATAGCGAACGCCTTCACGACCCAGGCCGCTGTCCTTCACGCCGCCGTACGGCATGTGATCCACACGCCAGGACGGTACGTCACCGATCACCACGCCGCCGACTTCCAGCTCGTCCCAGGCTTTCTGGATCTTGTAGATGTCGCGGGTGAAAATGCCAGCCTGCAGACCGAAGTCAGAGTTGTTGACCTCTTTCAGCGCGGCATCGAAGTCGGTGAATTTGGACAGGATTGCCACCGGGCCGAAGGCTTCCTGGGTGTTGACGTTCTGATCCGCATCCACGTTTTCAAGTAGGGTTGCCTGCAGCATGGCACCTTCGCGCTCACCGCCAGCCAGAATGGTGGCACCGGCTTCCTTCGCTTCCAGTACCCAGTTATGCAGACGGGTGGCTTCCTTCTCGGAGATCATCGGTCCGATGAAGGTGTTCTCGTCTTTCGGATCGCCGTGAACCAAGGCATTAACGGCCTTGGACAGCTTCTCGCGGACTTCATCGTAGTGTGCTTCGTGCACCATGATGCGCTGAACGCTGATGCAGCTCTGGCCAGACTGGTAGTAGGCGCCGAAAACGATACGGGCAACGGCATCGTCAAGATCAGTGCCTTCGTCAACGATGCAGGCCGCATTGCCGCCCAGCTCCAGTACTACCGGCTTTTTGCCGGCCTTGGCCTTCAGCTGCCAGCCCACGTCCGGAGAACCGGTAAAGCTGAGCAGTTTCAGGCGGTCGTCGGTGGTGAATAGGTCGGCACCGTCGCGGTGGCAGGGCAGAATGGAGAATGCGCCCTTGGGCAGATCGGTTTCGGCCAGTACTTCACCGATGATGATCGCGCCGATCGGCGTCAGGCTGGCCGGCTTCAGGATGAACGGACAGCCCGCTGCGATCGCCGGAGCTACCTTGTGAGCCGCCAGGTTCAGCGGGAAGTTGAACGGTGAAATGAAAGAGCAGGCGCCGATGGGGACGCGTTTCCACATGCCGGTGTAACCTTCGGCACGGGGGCTGATATCCATCGGTACCACTTCACCGCCGATGCGAACGGCTTCTTCAGCGGCAATGCGGAAGGTATCGATCAGGCGGGTGACTTCACCGCGGGCGTCCTTGATCGGCTTGCCAGCTTCGATGCAGAGGGCTACGGCCAGCTCTTCGGCACGCTCTTCAAAACGCTTCACGCAGTGGTTCAGGATGGCCTGACGCTTGTAGGCCGGCAGCTTGCGCATCGGCTCGGTGGCAGCGTCAGCCGCTGCGATAGCCTTGTCGATGGCAGCCGCATCAGCCATGGCGACACGGGTGGCCGCTTCGCCGGAGAATTTGTCATAAACTACCAGGTCCTGGTTCGGAGCAAGGGCTTCGTTGGCCAGGTAGTAGGGGTAGGATGTCTGCAGCATGGATGGGTCTCCGCCTGCTTATAGTGTTGGGTTATGAGTGAGAACTGGCTGAATCGACCGCCGGGGAGGTGAAACCCCGGCGGATGTGTAACTTACTGTACCGGGAAAATAACGTTGGCCTGGCCGGTACCGGAGCTTGGGAAGTACTCGCCGATCAACTCGCCCTTGCCGGTGTACTTGTCCCAGCCGAGGGCACCGAACAGCATGGCAGTATCGTGCATGCCGCCTTCACCTGAGCAGTGCTGGGCATACTCGGGCAGCATCTTCAGGAAGGTATCGATCTCCCCGTTCTGCCACAGCTCCAGCACGCGCAGATCGACCTGACGGTTGAATTCGCGTGAAATGGTGAAGGTGCCATTGTTCGCTTCGTAGAGCTCGTTTTCCCAGATCTTGTGTGACAGGGAGCCGGAAGCCAGCAACAGGACCTTGCAGTCGCTTTCCTTGACCGCTTCGGCGATCGCCTCACCCAGCTTGCGAGAGTCCTGCAGGTTGTGAACGGTACAGAAGGCCGCAACAGATACGATCGGCATATCACCGGGCTCCATGAAGTGCATGGGCACCAGTGTGCCGTACTCAAGGTCCAGCGTTTCAACCTGGTGGGAGAGGGTGAAAACACCTTTTTCGGTGGCCTTGGCCGCAATCGCATCGCCCAGCGCCGGGTTGCCCTTGTACTCATACTCCAGGTTCTGGATGAAGTGCGGGAACTCGTGGCTGGTGAACTTGCCCTTGAATACCGGGTTGCTGTTGATGTGATAACCGGCGTTGATCAGCCAGTGGGTATCCAGCACCACAACCGTGTCGGCACCCATTTCACGCGCACGGCGCATGATCTCACGGTGACCGTCGATTGCCTGCTGGCGGCAGCCCTGAAGTTTGCCCGGCTGCTCTGATAGCAGCATGGTCGGTACGTGAGTCACTTTTGCAGCTAATACGATTTCGCCCATGGTTAACACCTTCTTTATTGTGGGACATGCCCGGCATGATCGAGGTTTTTTTGCGCCGCGATCAAGGTTTTTGCAGGTGCGAAAACCCGGGCTGTCTTTCGTTAACATGTTAAGTAATGCTAGTTAACATATTATCTAAAGTCAACGGCCGTCCAAAAGGGGCGGCGCGTTCAACTTCGAGGATTATTGACGAGTGTCAGGGTTTGATCTGGCAGAGCTGATTCAGCAGCTTGTCCAGCTGCTCCATGTTTTCCTTGGAAAACTGATCTGTGATCTGCTGGTAGCAGGCTTCCAATGAGGGACTGATGCTGTCGAACATCTGCTTGGCCTTGTCGGTCAGGCTGATCAGCACGCGGCGCTGGTCTTCCGGCGAACGGCGACGCTGAATGTAATCCTGTTGCTCCAGCCGGCTGATGATGCCGGTAAGGCTGGGGCTGAGTATGCAGCACAGGTCCGCCAGTTGTTTGGACTCAAGTTCACCGTGTTCATCCAGGGCACGAATCACGCGCCACTGCTGTTCGGTAAGTGGAATCTCCTGCAGCACAGGGCGGAAGAAGCTCATGGTCACTTCACGCGCCTTCAGCAGTTTCAGGGGGATGGAGTCTTCGTATTTGCGCATCAGTGTCTCATTACCTGTTGTTCGTATAGGCTGCAGGATGGTCACCGGACCCCCATATACTGCATTAAGTACATCAGCAGGCTGGCAGCAGCCAGCATCATCACTGAATAATTCAGGTTGTTCTTCAGCAGGGTACTTGCCGGACAGGCAAAACGTGCCTGCAGGATAAAATTCACACCGCTGAAAGTGCTGCCGGACATGGAAACCGATGTGGCCACTATATAGGCGATCGCCATCAGTGTCGGGGCCGTGGTGACATCAGCCAGCAGACCGGCGCAGATCGCCACGAGCGCGAACTGGTGAATGCCCAGGTAGGCAAGCACCACGATCGAGATCATCACCATCGATGCCACCGTCGCATCGGTGTGGGTGAATGGCAGATCGATCAGCCCGACAGCAATGCATGCCTTGACCCCGGCCGCAAGAAAGCCTGCACTTAGAAAGAGTGATATTTCGGCGCGAGTGTCCGCCAGGCGTTGGGTGATATGCTCAATCACCCGGGATGTCGCCTGTAACGGGCCGCGGCGTAGCGTCAACAGCATCAGTGGTGTCAGTATTGCCAGCAACGACACAGCACCCACGGTTGGCAACTGTGGCCAAATCCATGCAGCGAGCAGGATTGTACTGATCAGGCACAGCGGGAGCAACAGGGTGCCCAGTGTCAGGGGAAAGCCTGAATAGTGGTGGTATTCGTCGTTATGACGATGGCGCACGTCCAGAAAAGTGAGCAACAGGCCGATCACTGCCAGTGCGGCCGAGAATGGATAGATACTGTAGAGTTCGGCACCGGGCACCTGCTCAAGCACCAGCGGAAGTATGCTCAAAAAGGGTGACCACATGATCGCGAGGCTGAAGCCGCGTGCCAGAATGATCTGTGATAACGGGCTGAGGGTACCTTTGCGCTTGATCTGCTCGCCCACCAGCAGCATGGATGAAAAGTTGGCGACGGACGAAAACAGATGCATCCCGCCGAGCGTGAGCAGAAAGCTGCGCGGACCGGGAGAATCGGTGGCCGGTGCCAGTCGTGTACTGAGGCGGATGAAGTTCACGGCCGCCAGCAGCATCGCCAGTTTGAGGTGCTCACCCAGCAGGTCGATCAATTGTGCATCAGAGCCCTGGCTCCACGCCCAGCCGGTAAAGGCCGCTCCAATGGCACAGAGTACGCTGATCTGAATGCGTTGCTTGCGGTTCAGGCGCAGGTATTCGAGCAGTACAAAGGCCCAAGCCGTGAGCGTTGCCGGCAGGGCCAGCACGGCCAGGTCGAACGTGTCGATCAATGCCATGACCAAAGTGGCAAAGATCAGCAAGCCCGAAAGGGTGTTTATGGCGATTCCGGAGTATTCACCGGCTGTTGGGTTCTGTTGCATGGCAGCATTTTATTAATGTATTAACTAACAGTCCAGCGGGTGTTACTGCTGTTCGCTCCGATAACGCTGAGCGGTGACGCCGGTATGGCGCTTGAAAAAGCGGGAAAAATAGGCAGGATCAGAAAATCCCAGCTGATAGCAGATGTCACTACTGGAAAGATTGCTGAAAGTCAGCAGGCGTTTGGTTTCCTGAATGATGCGGTCGTGGATCAGCTTTTTCGGTGAGCGGTTCGACACACGCTGGCAGATCTGATGCAGTCGGCTTTCAGAAATTCCCAGTCGATCGGTGTATTCGGGCAGGTGCCAATGCTCGCGATAATGCTCTTCGATCAGGTCTGAGAAGCGCCGAAATATCTGCAGATCATCGTTGTTCACGGTGGTGCTCTCGGCTTCCTTGGCCGATAGTCGGCTGATCTGAATCAACAGCAGGCGAACCAGGGTATGCAGAGCCAGTCGCTTGGCCGGGCGCTCTCTGAACCATTCCACCTTGAGGTTGCGGAAGGTCTGAGTAATCAATGGCCACTGGGTACGCTGCTCGGGTTCCAGTTCGGCACGCACAATGCAGATACCATGGTTCAGCTCGGTATCCATCTCCTGCTGCAGACCATCCTTGAGCAACTGCCAGACAATGGACTGATGGATGGTCAGTACATGGCCGCAGGCTTCGGGTTCTGTCAGAAAGGAGTGGGGCACCGACGGTGGTGTCAGAATCAGGCTTGGGCCACAGCCGTGGTAGATCTTGTCATCAATGTGGAAGCTGACTTCGCCACGGTCGATATAGTGGATCTGCAAATACTGGGCATGCCGATGCACTGGCATGTCGCGACCATAGAAGTCGGCCAGGTTTTCCAGTACGTCGTAATGGATCGGCGCGTCGATATATCGACGGTCGTAATCCTGTCCCAGGATGATGTTGGGAATCCATTCACTGTGATCGCGGGCGCTCATGGACCGACTATAGCAGATAGGAAGCAGGGGAAAGTCAGTTGTGACCACACCCGAAGGTGTGGACACAACTGATGGGGCAAGGGCTTAGCGCTTGCCAAGCGTCGGTACGCGGTGAGTACCGTGCGCGATGCAGACGTTCTTGGTTTCCATGTAGAAGTCGAAGCTCCAGTCACCGCCGTCACGGCCGATACCGGACATCTTGATACCACCGAACGGAGACGGCAGGTTACGGTTGTTTTCGGAGTTCACCCACAGCATGCCGGCTTCGACGTGCTTGGCCATGCGCATGGCGCGACCGGTGTTCTCGGTCCAGATATAGCCGGACAAGCCGTACTGGGTATCGTTGGCAATGGCGATCGCTTCCTCTTCGGTATCGAAGGTGATGGCGGTCAGTACCGGGCCAAAGATCTCTTCCTGCGCGATGCGCATTTTGTTGTCGGCTCCGGTGAACAGGGTCGGTTCAACATAGTTGCCGGCCGGGTCCAGTTCAGCCTTGGCATCGGTGATGCGTTTGCCGCCCACAGCGATGTTGGCACCATCTTCCTTGGCGATATCGAAGTAGCTCAGCACTTTGTTGAAGTGTTCGGTGGCGACCAGCGGTCCCACTTCGGTTTCAGGATCAAGCGAGTGACCCACGCGCAGGTTGCGTACACGCTGCTCCAACGCCGCGATGAACTTGTCGCGGATGCCGCTCTGAATCAGCAGGCGACTGGAAGAGGTGCAACGCTGACCGTTCAGGCTATAGATCATGAACACAACAGCGTCCAGGGCGCGTTCGAAGTCGGCATCGTCAAATACGATAACCGGGTTTTTGCCGCCCAGCTCGAAGTGCATACGCTTCAGCGTGTCAGCACCCTGACGCATGATGTGGGAACCGGTGGCGGACTCGCCCACCAGCGCCACCGCCTTGATGGCCGGGTGTTCGGTCATGCGCTTGCCAACGCCTTCACCGAAGCCGTTAACCATGTTCCATACGCCCTTGGGCAGCACTTCATCGGCGATTTCAGCCAGGATGTAGGCGCTCAGCGGGGTCAGTTCAGCAGGCTTGTGTACCACGGTGCAGCCTGCGGCCAGTGCCGGGGCGATTTTCCAGGTGGACAGCATGAACGGCGTGTTCCACGGTGTGATGATGCCGACCGGGCCGATCGCCTTGCGGATGGTGTAGTTGGTGTGCTCTTCCTGATGCAGCGCCAGGCCGTTCTGCGCTTCCGGTGCCTTGTCGGCGAAGAAGCGGAAGTTGGCGGCACCGCGCAGGGCGGCCTGCTTCATGAAGCGGATCGCCTGACCGCAGTCCATGGACTCAACCAGTGCGATTTCGTCGGCACGCTCGACCAGACGGTCGGCAAACTTGTTCAGCAGACGCTTGCGCTCGGCGCCCGGAGTGTTGGACCAGGCTTCGAAGGCGTCTTCAGCGGCCTGACAGGCGGCGTCCATGTCGGCAACGGAGCCGGCCATGACCTTGCCGATGGAGCTGTTGTCGGTCGGCGTGTAGTTGTCGTATTCCTTGCCGCCGTTACCCAGGGTGAATTCACCGTTGATGTAGTGGCCGGTGGTGTTGTTCTTGAAGCGCTCCAGGTATTTTTGGGCGCGTTCCAGATTGGTTGCCAGTGTATCGCTCATTCTAGTCTCCTGAAGCTCTTAGTATTTGTCGCCGTAGTATTCCTGCTCGCTGACCATGCGGGTCTCGAGGGAGCAGACATTCTCGATGGAGCAAACGATGGTGTCGCCGGGCTGGCAGTCAACGATGCCGTGCGGCGTGCCGGTGCAGATCATGTCACCCGGGTTCAGGGTCATGACCTTGCTCAGGTATTCGATCACGAAAGGCACGTCAAAGATCATGTCCTTGGTGCTGCCGTCCTGAGTCAGTTTGCCATTGACCGTGGTGGTCAGTTTCAGCGCATTGGCATCAGGGATGTCAGCGGTATCAACGATCCAGGGGCCCATCGGCAGCAGAGAGTCACGGCTCTTCACGCGCAGGTTCGGACGGTAGTAGTTTTCCAGATAGTCGCGGATCGCGAAGTCGTTGCAGACGGTGTAACCGGCAACGTAGTCCAGCGCATCTTCACGCTTGATATTCTTGCCGCTCTTGCCGATCACCGCTACCAGCTCGCACTCGTAGTGCTGGTATTCGATACCGTCGGGACGGTAGCTCACCTGCTTGTGGCCGGTCAGCGTGTTGGCATGCTTGATGAAAATCAGCGGCTCTTTCGGCGGCTCGAACGCCAGTTCAGTCGCGTGATCGGCATAGTTGATGCCCAGCGCGAAAATGGTACCCGGTTCTTTTACCGGCGGCAGCCAGGTGATCTGGTCAGAATCCAGCGCCACGTTCAGCACTTCACCTTCTGATGTGGTGATGCGATCGTTGGCGTCAATGTCGATGTCCAGCTCGCGGCCGTCAAATACGATACGTGCGTGTCTCATGGCTCAGGCACCTCCCAGCGTGTTGTTCAGGGTGCCGACACCCTCGATGCTTGCTTCTACCTTGTCACCCTTGGTAACGGCAACGCGATCACCGGCGAAGCCGACCGCGATGATTTCGCCTGCCTGCAGGGTCATGATGCGTGAAATGATGCTGATCAGCTCGGCAACACTGCGCTCCATGTTGGCCAGCTCGAAGCTGCTTTTCTGCTCGCCGTTAACGCTGACAGTCACAGTCAGGGCGTCCGGGTTGGCGATCTTGTCAACGGCAACGATTTCAGGACCTACAGGTGCAGATGCGTCCAGGCACTTGCCCTTGATGTCGGGGCGGTAATAGCTCTGTTCTGGCAGGGAGTAGTCGGCCACGACAGTGTAGCCGCCGACGTATTGCAGCGCTTCTTCAGCGGATACACGGCAGGTTTCCTTGCCGATCACCACGCCGAGGCTGGCGCCGACAACCATTTCGGCAACGTCGTTGCCGTCGAAGTCCTTGGCCCACTCGACTTCAGCACCGTCAACACTCCAGGTATTGCGCGGCTTGTAATACAGAACCGGCTGAGTCGGGGGCTTTTTGTAGGGGGCGTCGTTGAATGTGGCGTCCAGAGCAGCCAGCTGCGCCTTGTCGTTCAGGGCGACACAGACCAGCTTGCTGTTGACCAGAGTGTTTGCAGTCATGATTAACCTTCTCGTGTTATGACCGGCAATTAATAGCCGGCCTGAGGTTTTTCGTCTTCAACCGGAGCGCCCTGTTTGAAGCGCTGTGCCAGCTTGCGGGTTTCGTTGGCCAGAATCATGGTGTCGACACCGACACCCACGAAGTTGGCACCCTGCTGGACATAGGTCTCTGCCAGGGACGGGTCCAGGCAGAGCAGGCCGGCATACTTGCCGGCATCGCGAATCTTGTTCAGACCCTTGTTGATGGTCTCGACCACCACCGGGTTACCGGCATCACCGATGTAGCCCATGGAGGCAGACAGGTCGGACGGGCCGATGAATACGCCATCGACACCTTCCACTTCCAGAATGGCGTCCAGATTCTGCATGGCGCTTGCGGTCTCCACCTGAACGATCAGGCAGATTTCATCGTTGGCCTTTTTCAGGTAACCCGGTACCTGGTTCCAGCGCGCGGCGCGGGCCAGGGAAGTGCCCAGACCACGAATGCCCTGTGGCGGGTAACGTACCGCCTGTACCAGCTGGGCCGCCTGCTCGGCGGTTTCAACCATCGGCACCAGCAGTGTCTGTACGCCGATGTCGAGCAGCTGCTTGATCAGAGCGGTATCGCCTTCAACGCAGCGCACGATCGGTGCGGTGTCATAAGGTGCGATCGCCTGCAGGTGGCTCATGATGGTGCGCAGATCGAAAGGTGCATGCTCACCATCGATCAGCAGCCAGTCGAAACCGGCAACGGCGGCGATTTCAGCCGCGCTGTTGTCCGGCAGACCCAGCCACAGGCCGTACTGGGTTTCGCCGGTAGCCAGGCCCTGCTTGAAGCGGTTTTTCGGCAGTTCCATACTGCGATCTCCTGTCGGCACAAGCTTATTCGAAGTGCAGTGTCACACCGCCCAAAGAGCCGAAATCGGCGTGAACGGTATCGCCGGCCTTGACCGGTACCGGACGGGTAAAGGAACCGGACAGAATCACCTGACCAGGCTCCAGGCCAATACCGTGCGGTGCAAAACGCTTGCATACCCAGGTGATCCCTTTCAGCGGGTTGCCCAGTACGCCGCCGGCAAGGCCGGTTTCTTCGATCTGACCATTCAGGTACAGCATGCAACCGGCCCAGCGCAGATCGATGTCCATCGGCTTGATCGGGCGTCCGCCCATGACGATGCCGGCGTTGGCTGCATTGTCGGAAATGGTGTCATACACCTTTCGAGTGTAGCCGGTTTCCGGGTCGGTACGCAGGCAGCGAGCGGCAATCAGTTCCAGTGACGGGATGACGTAGTCTGTGGCGTTGATAACATCAAAGATGGTGACGTTCTCGCCGAACAGCGGCTTGTTCAGAACAAAAGCGAGTTCCACTTCGATACGCGGGTCGAGGAAATCGGATGCCTTGATGGTGGCGCCGTCATCAAACAACATGTCGTCCAGCAACACGCCATAGTCTGGCTCGTCGATGTTGGAGGACATCTGCATGGCGCGAGAGGTCAGGCCGATTTTGTAACCGATCACCTTGCGTCCCTCACTGATCTTGCGATCAACCCAGGCTTTCTGCACGGCATAGGCGTCAGCCATGTTCATATCGGGGTGGTCCAGTGTGAGCGCCGGGATCTGCTTGCGGTTGACTTCGGCTTCATACAGACGATCGGCCGCGGCCTGGATCTGCTCTTTATTCAACATGCTCGGATGCACCTTTCTTGTTGTCCGGTTTGTTCGCGCTCTGTGCCATGTTTTTCTGCACAGGTTATCTGAAATTCATTTTAGTTAAGATGTTAAGTAAGTCAATACCTCACGCTGATTCGTGCCATTGTGCGGTGCACAGAGTGAACCTCATGGCAACTTGTCCACACAGGCATAACGCTATCTGCGACAATGTCAGGCCGATTTTTGGCGGATCTATTCTTGTGCACGGCGCGCCCAAAAGCTGTGCAGGTGTCGCTGTCATCGTATTGACAAAAGTTAATATGTTAATTAGATTCCGCCTGTTTGGCCGTAGTGCCGGGACTTCCATGTGGTCCGGTTCTGCAGGCGCATCCATCATCTGGAGGAGTGGAGCCATGCCCCATTTTATCGTTGAGTATTCTGGCAACCTGCACGATCGACTGGAATTCCAGGAACTGTTCAAGGCGCTGCATGAATATGTGGTGTCCACCGGACACTTTCCGCTGGGTGGCGTGCGCAGCCGTGCCATTCGCTGTAACGATTTTCGGGTGGCTGACGGTCGTGAGGACTTTGCGTTCCTGAACCTGAACCTGAAGATCGGACATGGCCGAGATATGGCGCTGAAGCAGGAGGTTGCGGAAAACGTCTTTCGTATTTTGTGCGATTGGATGAAACCGATCACCGACAACAGTTACTGCCAGATTTCGTTTGAAATGACTGAGCTTGACCCTGTGCTCAAGTTCAATAAGAACAATATTCACGCCCTGTTTGCCGCCAAATCCTGAGCGGCAGCCGGCGAATACATAACAAGCGTGGCCAGAGCGGAGCTCCGTATCAGGCCCGATATTGGCTGGATAAACGGCCTTTAAACCACTTCCGAGCAACAGACTTTAGATTCAGGAGACAGACCATGAAAACCTTTTTCAAGTCGCTGGTGGGCGCTGCTGCCCTGACACTGGGGATGGCTGCATCAGCGAGCGCATCCGCAGAAACGACACTGGTAGTCGGTACCTGGCAGCCGCCTGGTAACCCGATGAACACCATTGTGTGGCCGACTTGGGCCGAGTGGGTTGAGGAGGCGACCGAAGGGCGTGTCAAGGTCAAGATCGAGCAGGATGTCGGGCATCCCAAGACCTACTTCCAGCTGGTTGAAGATGGCGTCATCAATGCGGGCTGGAGTTATCACGGCTATGTGCCGGGTCGCTTCAAACTGCCAATCGCCGTTGAACAGCCGGGGCTGGGTGTCAGCGCCGAGGCGGCCTCTGTTGCGCTGTGGCGTGTGCAGGAAAAATATTTCGCCGATGCAGGCGAGTTTGAAGGCCTGACGCTGCTGGCCATGCTGACGCATGGTCCTGGTCAGATTCACTCCATCGACCCGATCAACAGCCTGGCTGACCTGAAGGGCAAAAAAATCCGCATCGGTGGCGGTGTGCAGACCGAAATCGGTGAGCGCATCGGCATCACCCCTGTTGCAGCCCCTGGCTCCAAGGTCTATGAAATGATGCAGCAGGGTGTTATCGATGGTGTGTTCATGCCGGTAACCGAGCAGAAAGCGCTGCGTTTGACTGAAGTGGCACCGAACCTGACCGTGCTGCCGGGTGGCATGTATTTGGGCAGCTTCTCCATGTTCATCGACCCTTACTTCCTGGAAGAGCTGGACCCGAAAGATGCCGAAGCCATTATGAGCGTATCCGGTGAAAAACTGTCTGCTTTGGCCGGTCGTGCCTGGGATGAGGCAGATAAAGAGGGCTTTGAAGCGGCCCGTGCAGCCGGTGTAACGATCAATGATCTGACAGCCGACTCTGCATTGGTACAAGAGTTCAATGAGTTGATCAAGGGTATGGACGACGCCTGGATCGAGAGTGTTTCCGACCGTGGTGTTGATGCCCGTGCCGCTCTGGAAGAGTTGCGCAGTATCGCACGCGAGTACGAAGCTCAGAAGCAGGAGTGATCCATGTCCGTAAGTGCCTGGATTAAGGAGCACTACGACGAGAAGGGGCCAGCCTTGTGGTTGGCCTTTTTCCTCGAAGCAGTGGCTTCCCTCGTTCTGTTTATTCTAATGGCATTGACCTGTGTCGATGTCATAGGCCGTTACCTGTTCAACAGCCCGTTACATGGAGG
>NPIF01003357.1_pt1 | contig 86054 bp, 76 predicted proteins | sample 8637461 | NCBI WGS metagenome assembly NPIF01 (sample SAMN07420641, study PRJNA396082) | bioreactor metagenome | isolation source: sample BR12 brine-fed electro-methanogenic bioreactor BR | place: Japan: Kochi | collected 2016-12-09 | reverse complement strand
TAGCCATCGCAGGCACATCTGAAAATATAATGATTTTCATACATTCACCAGATCTTATAGTTATAGTCATGGCAAATTTACCCTTGATACGCTCTCTCTGTATTGCACAATCTTGATCGGTTTTAGTAGATTCTTGCAGCCCCTCTTGCTTGCGCATGACCCAGCCTGTGCCATGCTTGGAACACGCGATATTCAACGCTGAACAAACTACGCAAGGAGATCGTCATGAACACACACACGATGGCCCGTTCACTGCTGGGTCTGGCACTGGGTCTGGGCCTCAGTGCATCGGTTTCAGCTCAGGGTTACATGGGGATGGGCGCTGGTCCGCACATGCAGGGACAGGGACTTGGCATGATGGGTTATGGCATGGGAATGGGCATGATGCATGGCGGCCCGATGATGGGTGGTATGGGCATGATGCCCTGTCCGATGATGGGGGGCCTTCAGGGAGGTGCCGGATATGCCGTCGAGCTGGACGAAGCGCAACAGAAACAGATGAGCAAAATACAGGAGCAGCTCTGGCAACAGCAACAATCCCACATGCAGGAGATGCAGGCCCACCAGCAGGAAATGATGAAGCTTTACCAGGACGGTCAGCCAGACAGCAAACAGTTGCTGCAGGCACACAGGCAGATGCAGGAACGTCAGCTGAAACTGTTTGAAGCACGCCTCAAGGCACAGGACGAGATGAATAAAGTGCTGACCGAAGAGCAGCGCCAGCAGATGTGGCAGCTGCAGCGTCAAATGTTCCGTCCGTGGCAGTAACACCCGTTTTGGCAACGGGCGCTAGACCAGCGTCCCGTTGCGATAGTCATTGATCGCCTGATCAATCTCTTCCGGCGTATTCATGACGAAGGGGCCGTATTGTGCAATCGGCTCGTTAATCGGTTGCGCCGCCAGCAGTAACAGCGCTGCCCCTTCCGGACCCGCCTGCAGCTGGATCAGCTCACCGTCACCCAGTTCGGCCGCCTCATGCAGATTCAGCCCTGCATCGTCCAGCTGTGCGCTGCCTTCAAACAGATACACGAATCCGGCTCTGTCATCCTGCAGGGGCACACTGAACGTGGTATTGGCCGGCAGCCTCAAATCCAGCATCAAAGGAGCTCGACTGATGCCGCTGACGGGACCCGTATAGGTTTGTCCGTTCAGCGTGATATCGCCCGCGATCAGTTTCACACGCACCCCTGTCTGCGAGTCCTCAATATTGGTGATCTCCTCGGCTGCAAATTCCTGGTATCGCGCCGGAATCATTTTTTCGGCTGCCGGCAGATTGATCCAGAGCTGAAAACCGCGCATCAGGCCCTCCTGCTGCTCCGGCATCTCTTCATGGATAACGCCACGTCCAGCGGTCATCCATTGCACGCCTCCGCTGCCCAGTACAGCCTCATTACCCAGATGGTCTCGATGGCGCATCTGCCCATCAAGCATGTAGGTGACGGTCTCGAAACCGCGATGAGGGTGAGCCGGGAAGCCGGCAATGTAGTCGTCCGGGTTATCGGAGAAAAAACAGTCCAGCATCAGAAAAGGATCGATACGCTGGCCGGGAGACTGGCCTACACTGCGCAGCAGACTTACACCGGCACCGTCACGGCTGGGGTGGGCGGTGATACGGCGCTTAATGGTACGGTCGGTCATCTCAAGACTCCTCGTGCACGGGGCAACGCTGATATGAATGGAATGACCCCATTATTGTATCTACCATGCAGATCAGGAATAGTAAAAAACAGCGATTAAAGATCAGTTTTGTTGATGATCAGGAATCAACCTTCCCACGCATCGACTTGATATTGCCGCGCTGCTTTTTCTTCTCGATCCGCTTGCGCTGTGAACTTCGAGTGGGTCGTGTCGGGCGTCGCGCTTTCTCCACCCGCGTCACGCTGCGAACCAGCTCGACCAGCCGTTGCAGCGCATCTTCACGATTCTGTTCCTGAGTTCGGTACTGCTGCGCCTTGATCACGACCACCCCATCCTGAGTGATGCGGCTGTCGCTGGATGCCAGCAGCCGCTCCTTGTAGAACTCGGGCAGAGACGAGGCATGGATATCAAAACGCAGATGGATCGCACTGGCGACCTTGTTGACATTCTGACCGCCGGCGCCCTGGGATCGAATCGCATTGAGCTCGACTTCACTGTCGGCAATACTGACGGCATTGGATATCTGTAACACTTAACGCTCCTGCTGTTCAGTACGAATTACCGCCAGCGAGACCATGGCCTGAATGGCCGCGTCAGATTCACGGGCCGTCGTCAGAGTCAATTGCAGTTGCTGCAGCGCTGCTGGAGCCGCCCAACGCCAGGCTCGCGTGTATGCCTCTCCGTTGAGTGGAGTATATGTCGATTCATCCAGCACCTGCTGTACTTCCAGCGGCTCCGGTGCCGTTTTGGCCAAAGTGGCAAACCAGCGGCCGGTACTGTCCGGATCAGCTCTGCGCGCCATCACCGCACAGAGATTGTCGCCGGCCGGAAGTGTGAGCACAAACTGGCCGAACTGACCTTCATAGGGCACCGGCCAGGCATCACCTTCACGCCCCTGCAAAAAAGGGGCTGCCTGTTGCACAGACAGTTTGGGCAGCCCCTGCTCTATTAGATTCGCCCTCAACGCACCATAATCATCAAAATGCTTCAGGCAGAACGACATGTACACTTTCTGCAGAAACAGGGCGCGCTCTTCAGCATGAGCTGTAGTCGGTATCAGCATCAGGAGGGTTAGCAGCGCCGAAGGCAATTTCAATGTCACGGGTGTAATCCTTGCTTAAATGTTTGACACCAGTTTGAACGCTGGCAACAGGTCAGGCAAGCCGCATAAATCTGACAACCCTGATGTTATCAACTAGGCTGCAGGGCATAACAATAAAACATGCATTTTGCAGGGATATTAACGCCATGTTCTGGATCAAGGCACTGCTGATACTGACACTGGCCGGGCTTGGCATCGTGGTCAGCTGGGCGGTGACGGATACCGCGCTCAACATGACATCTGACCAGCAGTTCTGTGGCAGCTGTCACAGCATGAAACCGATGCAGGCCTCCTTTCTACGCGACCCCCATGGTGGCCGCTCCACCACTGGCGTGCAGGCATACTGTTCCGACTGTCACCTGCCCCATGACAACTATGTGAGCTATCTGTTTCAAAAAGCCCGCAGCGGTGCCTGGGACGTGTGGATGGAGTTCGTCATCGGCGCTGAGGACGTGGACTGGCACGCCAAGCGGCTTAGAGCGGGTGAATATGTCTACGATTCCGGCTGCCTGAAATGCCACAACAACCTGCAGTCCGGCTCTGAGCTCAACAACGCCCAATTCGTCGCTCACAAACCTTACTTTCTCGGCACTATTCAGGACCAATGTGTCGATTGCCACCGCGTCGGTCATACCGACCTGGAACGCTTCCTGCCCCCACCCCCGCAACTCTCGCCCATGCCCGCGACTGAAGGATGAGGAAACTGTCATGAGACTGATCAGAATACGCTGGTTACTGCTGCTGAGTCTGATACTCGGTCCTGCCCCCCTGCTTGCTGAAGAGGGCGGTGGCATCGACATGAATCCGGTACGCAGCATCGTATTCAGCAAAAGCCTGACCGAGTTGGACCAGAAGTGTGTCAGCTGCCACCAGGATGAGCACCCCGGTGTTGTGGCAGATTGGAAAAAGAGCCGCCACAGCCATGTCGGTGTGGGCTGTAATGACTGCCACGCGGCCAACAAGGGAGATGTGGATGCCCAGCTGCATGCTGAAGAAGGTCTCAGCAACGTCTACATCACACCGCTGGTATCCCCCGATACCTGTGGCCGCTGTCATGCTCAGGAACAGGATGAGTTCAATCACAGCGGACACTTCCGTGCCTATCGTCAGATCATTCCGAAGAATAGCCTGCACGCGCTGGTGAAGTTCCATGAAGGTCGTGACAACCCTGAGCTCGGCAACGCGCCGGACGAGACCGGCTGCATGCAGTGCCACGGCACCGAGATCAAGCTGATGGCCGATGGCAAACCTGACCCGTCAACCTGGCCCAACTCCGGCATGGGCAACATCTACCCAGACGGGGCAACCGGCAACTGCGGTGCCTGCCACACCCGCCACCGCTTCTCGCTGGCTGAAGCACGCAAGCCTGCCGCCTGCGCCAGCTGTCACATGGGGCCCGACCATCCCGATATTGAAGTGTTTGAAAACAGCAAGCACGGCCAGATATACGCGACAGAAGGCCATGAGTGGACCTGGGACAGCCCCGCCGATGGCTGGGAGCCCGGTGACTATCGCGCCCCCACCTGCGCCACCTGCCACATGAGCGGTATTGGCAAACTCGGCTCCACCCACAACATTACCGAACGCTTGTACTGGAACCTCTGGGATGAGCGTTCCGAGAAGCGCAACTCCACTGACGTGATGAGTCCGTTGCTGGGGGATGGGGATCGCGGTCGCAAGCTGATGATGCAGGTCTGCAGCTCCTGCCACGGCGAGTCACACACCAAGGGCTTCTTCGCTCAGGGTGACAAGGCCGTCATGCTCTATAACGTGGAATATTATGACCCTGCCAAGAAGATGCTGGAGGATCTGAGAGCCAAGGGACTGCTTAAAGCGAATCCATGGACTGATGAGTTCCAGATTACTTTTTACCACCTCTGGCATCACGAAGGCCGTCGCGCCCGTCATGGAGCCATGATGGCAGGCCCGGACTACGCTCATTGGCACGGTTTCTTCGAGCTGCAGCAGGACATGTACAAGCTGGAAGCACTGTATGAGAAACGGATCAAAAGTGGAAAAATAGAGGACTGACCCTCAAGCGGTCGGTGACCGCCCTCAATGACGAGGGCCGGTCACCGAATCCATTAGTTGCTGTACGTCTTCAGCACTGGTCTGTTCAAAATTGTGCCAATCAAGGTAATACTCGCTCAACAATGGGTTGGCCTGCACCTGATCCGATTCATCATGCGCTTTGTGCAACTCGATATGCATCGGTGAAATAACCAGTACACGCTGTTCCTCTTCCCAAAGCACTTGTTGCAAATCATACAACGCATTCATGATAATGAAGTGTTTGCGGTAAAGCGCCAGTGCACCGTCCGCGTTCAGCTCATCGAACGCGTGTTGCTGTTCCAGCGTACGCATCAAATGATACTCACTGACCCCTTCTGGGTGTTGTCGCAGTTCATTGAGCACCTGCGGCAGGATAGGATTGATCATGCGACACCTTCTGCACCTGTCTTTCTGTATTGGACCTGTTGCATTATAGTCAATGTGATTCCAGCGCCGGCAATACGGCAGACAAAGGATATGTGCGAGGTCAAGTATGGATGAACTCTGGCTGCTTTTTCTGGCCCTCCCCCTGTTTTTGCTGGTCGGCGCGGCGCTTGGCATTCGGGCCTGGGTAGTGACCCGCCAGCTGCGTGAACAGGTAAACCAGCTGCAACACCAGCTGAAGGCGCTGATGCAACAGGACCCCCATCCGTCATCAAGCACTTCGCAGCCTGATCAGGAAAAACGGCCAGCTTCAGCCGCTCAAACAGCAGCACCCATGCCAGCTGTACATGAGCCCCCGGCAGATGCCAACTGGGGCATCATCACCTCAACTTCTGCAGCCTCAGCCGCACCATTTTCATCGCGTCCAACGCCTGACAAACCGCCATTTCAATCGCAGGCCGGTCTGGTTAGACGCTTAACTGACAGCCTTAAAGAAAACTGGATGATCTGGCTGGGTGGCATCTGTGTCGGCCTTGCCGGAGTGTTCATGGTGCACTACTCCATCGAGCAGGGGCTGATGGGGCCTGAAGCTCGGGTCATTCTATCCATGATCGCAGGTGTGGGATTGCATGGTTTGGCCGAGTGGTTCAGGCGTAAACGCGGCCAGAATGATGTATTCGCGGCGCTTGCCGGTGGAGCCAGTATCATCCTGTATGCCGCACTCTTTGCCGCTTTCAAGCTGCTGGAGAGTATTTCACCCGGATTGATATTCGCGGGCATGGCGCTGGTGTCCTTTGCCACACTGGCACTTGCCCTGAGGCACGGGCCCGTGCTGGCAGCACTGGGCATGTTAGGCGGCTATCTGGTACCCATTCTGGTCAGCACCGGCTCTGGGCAGATCGAACTGGCACTGATCTACATCAGCATCCTGACACTGTTTTCGCTCTGGTTACTGGCCTATGTGGAACGCCTTTGGCTCTGGGCAGGTGTCATCATCGGCAGTCTCGGTTGGTGGGGTTTAAGTCTTGCCACTACACCTGCTGACGGGGTGCGCTCGCTTTATCTGCTGGCATTGGCATATCTGTTTCTTGCCGTACCCGCTCAGGACTGGCTGCTGCAACAGACAGGGCCCTCTGCCAACCGCTGGCTCGATCTGTTGCGTCAGGTTCGTGGCCAACGCCATTGGCCGGTATTGCCAACCCTGATTCTGATCGTATTGGCTCAGGGTTACACACTGGCACTTGAAACCGTCCATGCCAGCAGTTACCTCACTCTGCTGCTACTGCCTGCACTGTTATTGCTGGCCGCAAGCCGGCGCTCACTTTTCAACCCGCTGCCGGCCCTGATACTGGCAACAACCGCGCTGGCTGTGGTGATGCCGATGCTGAGTTATTTCGGCGATCAGCTACTGTTTACAGCTCCCGATGCAACCACTCAGGCCGCACTGGTCTCCCGCTTTGTAATGCTGACCATTCTGTTCACGGCAGGCCCTGCATGGCTGGTGTTCAGGCGGGTGCAACATGCCGCCTTCTGGATCGGCCTCGGCTGTTTTACGCCGTTGCTGATGCTGGCACTGAGCTATTACCTGTTTACCGCTTTCAGCAGTGACTGGGGCTGGGGCGGTGCCGCATTAATACTGGGGCTGATCTACCTGGCTCTGTCACGAATCGCCCTGCAGCAGCCCGGCAGCGACCTGGTGCGAGTACTGCTGATCAGCAGTGCCCACCTGGGACTGTCGCTGGCAGCCGTTATCTGGCTGGTGGATGCGACACTGACACTGGCACTGGCCGTTCAGTTGATCAGCCTGTCATTGCTGCAACGTCGCTACCAGCTGCAGTGGTTGCCCTGGGTTATCCGACTGGTGCTCGCCATCGTAGTATGCCGATTGACCTTCAACCCTTGGCTGTTGAGCTATGCCAACGACAGCCACTGGTCACTCTGGACCTACGGTGGCGCCAGCGCCTGTGCTGCCGCCGCTGCCTGGATTCTGCGAAGTGATGTGAAAATGACTGCCTGGCTACAGGGCGGTGCAGCCCACCTGCTGATACTCACGCTGGCAGCCGAAGTCCGCTGGTGGCTGTATGATGGCGATATTTTCCGGCAGGAATACAGTTTTCTGGAAGCCAGCCTCAACACCCTGATCTGGGGCAGTGCCGGTTGCATCTACCTGTGGCGTGCGCGACTCAGCCAGCATCTGACACGTTTCTATCAGGTGATCGCAACACTCCATCTGCTCGCTGCAGCCGCCAATCACCTGATATGGGTTTTACTAATTTTCAACCCGCTCTGGAGTAGTACCGAGATCAGTGACACCCCGCTGTGGAACCTGCTGCTAATCAGTTACGGTGCCCCCTCGTTGTTGCTGGTACTGCTATGGCGACAGCTGCCTGCAGCAATAGGTCGCTGGGCAGGACTGGCCGCCGGGCTGAGCCTGCTGCTGTTCATCTCCATGGAAATCCGCCACCTGTGGCAGGGTGAACTGAGTCTGGCCAGACCGACTCCGGATGGAGAGCTGTACACCTACTCCGCCATCTGGCTGCTATTGGCCTCGGCAGCACTGCTGGGGGGAAGTTGGCTCCACAGTCGGACACTCTACCGCAGTGGAATGGCATTGCTGCTGGTTGTGGTCGCCAAGCTATTCCTGATCGACATGTCAGACCTGACAGGGCTCTGGCGGGTAGCCTCCTTCATGGGGCTAGGGTTGGGACTGCTGGCGTTGGCATGGCTGCATCAACGGCTAACGCCGGCAGAAGACCTGCCGCATGAGCCTGCCCCGGTCGCGGGTCGGACCGGAGCAGGCTCGTGAAGGATCAGTGAGTGCTGACAGGCTCGGGTCGCTTCGCCAGCCGACGCCCGAGTCTGCGCAGATCTTCCAACAGCATGAAGTTGACCGGCACCATGATCAATGTGACGACCGTCGCAAAGATGATGCCGAAGCCCAACGAAACTGCCATCGGGATCAGGAACTGGGCCTGCACCGCCTTTTCAAACAACAATGGCATTAAGCCGATAAAAGTAGTGAGCGAAGTCAGCATCACAGGTCGGAAGCGTGCAACCCCCGCAACCAGCACCGCCTGTCGCGTTGCCTCGAAGTGTGAGTGCTCTCCTCCCGCCTGCAGCTCCTTGCGCCGCTGGTTGGTGAAGTCCACCAGTACCAGGCTGTCGTTCACCACTACGCCAATCAGAGCCATCAACCCCAGCAGGCTCATGATGGTCAGGTCCATCCCCATGATCCAGTGACCAACAATCGCTCCAATGGCGCCAAAAGGAATCACCGACATCACAATCAGCGGTTGCAGGTAGGAGCGGAACGGGATTGCCAACAGGCTGTAGATCACGAAAAACACGAATGCCAGCCCCAGTGCCAGCGAGGCAAAAGACTCCCGCTGCTCTTCGGCCTCCCCTTCAAGGCTGAACTCCGCACCGGGATATTGCAGCACCAGCTCGGTCAGAAATTCGTTTAGATCGCGATTCAGCACCGTGGTATTGGTGTTGACCTTATCCATATCGGCGACCACATTGGCGGTACGATACTGATCAACACGGTAGATGGCCGAAGGGCTTTTGCCCGGCACCAGCTGCGCCACTTCATCCAACGGTACCTGCCCTGCACCCGGGGTGTTGATCAGAATCCCCTTGAGGCCGGCAATCGCCTGACGCTCTTCCAGCGGCAAACGTACCATCACCCTTACATCGTCTCGGCCACGCTGTACCCGCTGCACCTCGATACCGAAAAAGTTCTGCCGCACCTGACGAATGATGTCACTGCGAGTCAGGCCAAGCAGGTGAGCCTGCGGTGTCAGCTCCAACTGCAACTCTTCCTTGCCGTCTGACAGGTTATCGGCGATATCAAACAGAGTGGGGTAGGTTTCAAGTCGCGCTCTCACCTGATCCGCCATGGCACGCAGATCATCCACATCTCCCGAGCGCAACTCGATGCTGACCGGGTCACTGGCTCGCCCTATTTCCGCTCTGAAAGTCAGCGTCTCGGCTCCGGGGATCGGCCCGATTCGCTCACGCCATTCGTTAATGAGTGTCGAAGCGCTCACCTCCTGCTCCCGCTCTTCAGCCGGCTGCAGCTCAAAGCGAATTCGGCCCGTTTCGGCACTGCCACCGGCACCGGTAGTGGAAAATATATTCATGATCACACTTTCACCGGTATTCGGATCCCGGTAGTCCTCCTGCAGTGCCCGAGCCGCTTCGACCATCCGCACGATATGGCGGTCGGTCACTTCAAAGGGGGTACCGCTGGGCATCGTCAGCGAAGCGCGCGCCGTATCCGCTTCAACCCGCGGGAAAAACACGAAGCGTGTCCAGCCCGACAGAATAAAGGCCAGTATCAGAATGAACACGCCGCTGAACAGCGCCAGTGTAGTCAGTCGATGTTTCAGGCTCAGCGCCAGCAACGGCTGATAATACTTGAGAATCATGCGCTCAAAACCATCGGCAAAACGCTGCTGCATCTGCGACAGCCTTCCCTGCTGTTCAACTTCGTTCTGACGCAGCTTGAGGTGCTTCAAGTGGGCCGGCAATACGAACTTGGATTCGATCAGCGAAAACAGCAGCACCGGAATAACAACGACCGGTATCTGGGCGAACAGCGCACCACGGGCACCCTCGATAAAGCCAATTGGCAAGAATGCTGCAACCGTGGTCAGCACACCGAAGGTCACCGGTACCGCTACTTCCTGTGTGCCACGAATGGATGCCTGCAGACCGGACTCGGCATTGCGCAGGTGACTGTAGATGTTCTCACCGGTGACGATGGCATCATCCACCACAATCCCCAGTACCAAAATAAAGCCGAACAGTGACAGCACGTTCAGGGTAACGCCGAACAGTGGCATAACCAGAAAGGCGCCCATAAAACTCACCGGTATACCGATAAACACCCAGAACGCGATGGAGGGGCGCAGGAACAAAGTCAGCAGCAGCAACACCAGGATGCCGCCCTGCAGTGCGTTTGTGGTCAGCGTTTTGATGCGGCTTTTGACCAGCAGTGAACCGTCGCCCCAGTAACTCAGCTCCAGCCCCTGCGGCAGGTTGGCCTGCTGCTTATGAACATAGGCCTTGACCTTGTCGGCCACTTCGATGGCACTTTGATCACCGACACGATAGACATCCAGCATTGCTGCAGGTTTGCCGTTAAACCGGGTACGCAACGCCGACTCTTCAAAGCCATCGGTCACGTTGGCGATATCCCTCAGTCGCAGCAGACTGCCATCGGTGTTGGCCTTGATGACTAACGGCTCAAACTGGTCACGATAGTACGCCTGCCCCTTGGACCGGATCAGAATATCGCCGCCATCGGTGCGGATGTTGCCGGCTGAGAGATCCAGTGAGCTGTTGCCGATCCGCTCGGCCACTTCCGACAGCGTCAGATCGTAGGCGCGCAGCTGATCCTGTGAAAGCTCGATAGCGATCTCGTAGTTGCGTACCCCGTCCAGCTCGACCTGAGTGATCCCCGACGTGCGCAACAGATCATCACGCACCCGCTCGGCATAGCCGCGCAGCTCCTGTTCACTCAGCTCTCCGGCGACGGCGACCGTAATCACGTCACGCTTGAAAGTGGCCAGTGAGATGACCGGTTGATCCGCCTCACTGGGGAAAGTGCCAATTTCATCCACGCGTGACTTCACATCCGCCAACAACTCACGGGCATCGTAGCCGCTGTCGACTTCGATCGTGATCGTCGCCCCCCCTTCCACTGAACGGCTGTTGATCTGTTTCACCCCTTCCAGATCACTGACCGCCTCCTCGACCCGGGTTGCAAGACTCAGCTCGGCATCTTCAGGAGTTGCGCCGCGCAGACTGACATTGACACTGATGGTGTCGGTCTCGAAACTGGGAAAAACCTCCAGCGGAATATTGTATTTGAGTGACATCAAACCGGTGAAGAGAATGGTGACCATCAGCAGGTTGGCGGCCACATGGTTGCGTGCGAACCAGGCGATCATGGCTGTTCTCCTGCTGCACGGCGCTGACCTTGTACTGCAGGCCCTTCGGAGGGTTGTTCCGATTCAGGCTTGGCCGCACCTCGAATTTTGACCTGAGTACCTGAAATCACCTGACCGAGCGACGTCAGCACCAGTTCGTCACCGGGCTCAAGCCCCTCGCCAATCAAGGCCTCGGTCTCATTCTGCCAGTCAATGCGGATCGGCTGACGCTGCAGTACACCGTTCTCAACACGGTAGACATAACTGCCCTGATAGATGGCACGGTTGGGAATCACGATTGCATCCGGAACTTCCCGCCCCTCGATGCGCGCAGTGACGTACTGACCCACTTTCAGCGGAACCCGATCAACTGCCTTCTCGCCATAGGGGTCATCCAGCTGCGCCAGCACATGTAACTGACGGCTGGTGGCATCGATAGCGCCTTCCGTCTGCACAATACGGCCGCTCCAAACTTCACGCTGGACCAGATCAGAGATCAGCTCCACCCGTGGCTGTGTGCCACCGGTCTGGTCAAAGCGATATTCTTCGGGCAGATCCACAAAGCCAAGATCACGACTCTGCAACGGCAGACGCACTTCGAGATAGTCCACTGCGTAGATCTCGGCAAGGGTGGTATTGCTGGACACCACCTGCCCCAAATCAACACTTTTTTCCAGTACACGGCCGGCATAGGGGGCACGGATGCGGGTCCGTTCCAGATTAAGCCGCGCTTTGGCCAACACCGCCTCGGCCGACGCCAGACTGGCACGGGCACTGGCCAGTTGAGGCTTGCGCAACACCAGTGCCGGTGCTTGCCCGGAGTTCCCCAGACGCTCCCAGTCTGCAGCGGCCTGGTCGGCCCGTGCCTGTTCTTCGGCCAGTTGCTGTCGGGCACTGATCACGCTGGCTTCAGCCTGCGCCACTTCGGCCGCATAGTCACGGCTATCTAGCCGGATCAGCTCTTCACCCTTCTCGAAAAAGCCTCCAGCACGGAAATCAGCGGCCAGCCAGACAACCTCACCGCTAACCTGCGGTTGCAGAGTGCTTTGGGTACGTGGCCGAATGCGACCGTAGCTTTCGATCATCACCCGGTAGGGAGCAGCAGCAATGGTTTGGGTATCTACATTGATTCTGGCCGGTTGCGGCGGCTTACCACGGTGCACTTCAGGTGGATTGCTGTATATAAGCCAACCGAATGTGGCCATTACCAGAATGACGATCAGGGGAAGAATACGTTTGATCATTGTCCGGCAGGCTCCTGCTCAGGCTCTGTTGTTGGAAGGTCGGTTTGAAAAGTGCCGCCCAGCGCACGATACAGCTCGATCCGGTTCTGGAGCAGCTGGCGGCGCAGCCCCAATACACTGGTCTGGGCATCAAAGGAGCGTCTCTGGGCTTCCAGAACGGTGGTGTAGCTGGTCAAGCCCTTCTGATACTGCTCAAAGGCCAGGTTTTCGGCATGCACGGCATTGCGCTGAGCCTCAAGGTACTGAGCGTGGCGTTCGAGCAAACTCTGTCGAAGCGACAATGCATTTTCCACCTCGGCCAATGCGGCATACACTGCTTCCAGCCAGCGTTGTTCCAGCTCCTGCCGACGCGCCAGCGCCTGATCCTGCAACGATGCCTTGCGACCGGCATCGAACAGTGTTTGCGTCAGCCTCGCACCTATGCTCCAGCTCAGGTTGCCCAGTGACAACAGATCACTGAGGGCATCACTGCTGCCCCCAAGGCCCGTACTGGTCAGACCAAGGCTGGGAAAGCGATCACGGTGGGCAGCGGCCAGAGCCGCATCGGCTGATAATAGTTCCAGCCACTGCTGCTGCAGATCGGGGCGACGGGTCAACACATCGGCCGGCAAACCTGCCGGTATGTCAGTCTCCAGCCAGGGCAACGCGGCTTCTGCGATCAACCGAGCGGACGGATAGCGCCCGAGCAGCAACTCCAGCTCACGACGAATTTCAGCCAATTGCTGAGTTTGCTGTTCAACACGGGCGTTTTCGGCATGCAGGTTGTTACGCGCCAGATACAGGTCCAACGCCTCATTCAGCCCCTGGCGATAGCCGGATGCAATCACCTCGACATTCTGTGCCAGATTGTCACGACGCTGACGGTACAGGTCGAGCAGCAGCTGGGCTTCCTGCAGAGCAAACCACTGAGTGCCAAGTTTGACCACCAGCGATTGTTCCTGTTGTCGCAACCCGGCTTCAGCCGCAGCCAGATCAAGTCGGGCCTGACGCTGACGCGCACTGAGTCGGCCCCACAGATCCAGATCCAGGCTGATACTGAAATCGAGGGAGTCTACCCGATCACTGTCTTCCCTGCGGGTACTGCCCAGATTAAGTGCCAGCGAAGGCAACCGATCTGCACGGCTTATATCCACAGCTTCACGGCTGCGACTCACATTGTACCGAGCGGCCTGCAGTCCGGGATTGGCCGCCAGGGCTTCCGTCGCCAGTTCCTGCAAACGTGGATCATTCAGTTGCACCAGCCAGCCACGCAGCTCTTCCGAAACCGGTTCCGTGTCGCTCCCTTCAGCGCTGGTCCAGTTGTCGGGCAGTTCGGGTTGCGGCGACATCAATTTTGGCGGGCTGCTGCAGGCGCTCAGCACCAGCAGCATGGGTAAAAGGAGTAGGATTCGCACATCGGTTCCCTGTTTCGTACGGATACAAACCGGCAGCGCGCATCATAGAGTGCGCCAGCCAGTCCCGTGAGAGCCTTATATTAGAGGATTGTTCCTTTAGCGGCAGCGGCTTTTACAGATCTTTACATGCTCAGCCGCCGGAGCGGAGCAGTTCGTAGGCACGGCGAACTTCAATGAACGCCTCACTGTCTCCCCCTTTGTCAGGGTGAAGCTGAGCGGCCAGTTGGCGGTAACGACTGCGAATTTTTTCCTGGCTGGCACCGGCGTCAAGCTCTAGTGTTTCCAGAGCCTTGTGCCGCGCACCGGGATGATCGAGTTGCTCCATGAAGCCGGCCAGCAGGCGCTGTACATCTCGTGCACTGGTGTGTTGCAGCTGCGTCCAGTCAAGATAGTAGTCACGCAGAGGATCGGCCGCTCCGGGGACGGATGCCTGCTCGGTGATACTGTCTACCGGTTCAGCATGGCAGCGTACACTAAGCGGAGAAATTTCAAGTCTCAGTTGTTCTTCGTACCAGAGGCGGGTCTGCAAAGTATAAAGACCGTGCATGATCATGAAGTGTTTCTGAAACAGGCGTAGCTGATAGTCATCGGCCAGTTCGGCAAAGGCAGGATGCGCTTCCAGCCCTTTCATCAGCCTGAACTCGCTGATCCCGTCCGGATGGGCCCTCAGCAGGGCCAGCAGTTCAGGGATCAGGGGGTTTGAAGCTATGTCAGGGCTCATTTCGACTCCGTTCAGCGCTGTATTTGTTCAGTGGCGGTCTGGCACAATGCACCTATTATTCGATTCAACTCCCCAGCTCAAACAAAAGGCAGACTCACCATGCTGTTGCGACTTTTTATCCTGCTGTTACTGGCGCCTGTTGTCCATGCTCAGGAGTGGAAAAAAATTCTTGATCTGGCACCTGAAGGCAGTCAGATGGCACTTGTGGTGGCACCCTTGAGTACAACGGGTGCCCTGGAGATCGATTACCGCGGCGACACTCTGCTGCCTCCGGCCAGCACGTTGAAACTGTTTACCGCCACAGCCGCCGAGCTGACACTGGGGCCGGACTACCGCTTTCCCACTCGCCTTTGGCAACGCGGCCAACAGCAGGGTGGTCGCTGGCAGGGTGACCTGCTGTTTGAATTCACCGGCGCACCGGACCTGAGCGTGGCCCAGCTGGGTGAATTACTGACACAACTGCGCCAACAAGGCGTACGCGAAATAGAGGGAGACATTCTGCTCGATACCAGCCGTTTCAGCGGTTACGACCGTGCCCACGGCTGGCCCTGGAATAATCTGGGCGTGTGTTACAGCGCACCCGTGACGGCATTGACCCTCGAAGGCAACTGTATTCAGGCAAGCCTGAATAGCCGCGGCAGCGGTAAGCCCGCACGCTTCTTTGTGCCGGCCCATCAGCCGATCGAAGTCACGTCCAGCGTAATGGTGCTGCCAGAAGAACAGATCGAACAACAGCTGTGCGAACTGGAAGCTCACTTGGGTCCTGGCAACCGTTACCATCTCAGCGGCTGCATCAGTGATCAGCGTGATGTACTGCCGCTCAAGTTTGCCATCAACGACCCTGTTGCCCACGGCAAGGCACGTATTCGTCAGGAACTCAGCCGACAGGGTATCGTACTAAGAGGCGATATTGTGCCGGGGGCTCTGGGTTCGGGTTGGCAGCTGCTGGCGCAGGTACAGTCAGCGCCGTTGGCTGAACTGTTGCAACAGACCCTGCAGCGTTCCGACAACCTGATTGCAGACTTGTTGCTTAAAACCCTGCCGATCCACTCCGGTGAAGCCGGCAGCTTTGCAAGCGGCGTCCGCGCCATGAAAACGATTATCCAGCAGCATACCGGTGTTGACCTGCATCTGGCGGCCCTCAGTGACGGCTCAGGCCTGTCACGGGACAATTTGATTCAGGCCCGCCAGCTGGCCAACCTGCTGCGCTGGCTGGCTGCCCACTCCGAACTTCACAGCTACCAGTCACTGCCGGTCTCGGGTGCCAGCGGCACCCTGAAATACCGTGCCAGCACACGACAACCCCCGCTACAGGGAGCGATCAAGGCGAAAACGGGCACCGTCAACGGAAGCCGCAATCTGGCCGGATACATCGATACGGCCTCAGGTGAACGCTATGTATTTGTACTGCTGCTGAGCAGTATCAGCCTGCCGGAAAAATTCCACGGCCCCAGCCCGATCACGGCATTTGAACGTGAGCTGCTGGAATGGATTTACCACAACGGCTGAAAAAACAAACCCGCCAAGTTCGGCGGGTTTGTTTTTATGTCCCGTTGGCGGCCAGAAAGATTATTTCTGTTTTTTGCCGTCTTCATTCATCAGCTTGCGAACCTTGATGAAGGCCCACACCATCACTGCAGCCATACCCACAATACCCAGCAGGCTCGGCGCCAATACCTCGAAGCTGTACAGATCAATCCCGAACATCACAATCACCTTTACGTTCGTTACCCTAGTTGGGAACAGATTACCTCTTAAGCCTGGAGCACATATTGACTCAGCTCAACGAGTCCTCCTCTCGACTTTTCAGCATAGCTCATCAGTACAATCCAACTTGAAAAACGCTCACATCTGGCGCATATCTAAATCAGAACATTCAAAAAGGAGATTACCATGTACTCACACAAGAACTGGACGCCAGAACAGATCAGCAAGATGAACGAAGAGAAGTTCCTGGTCGAGATGCTGGACATGTTCCGTTTTTCACCCTCCAACGATGACAACAGCGCTGTTGAGCAGATGCGTAAGCAGCTCGATGCAGTTGAGCAAATCCTGCAGACCAGGCTCGAGACCAAGCGCTCAAGCTGATCCGCTCACCGGGCAGCCGTTCAGGCTGCCTGCTTTTCCTGTCTCCCCCACTTCATCTTGCCCCCTCCCACTGCCAGCACCTGAGTTGACTCACAATCTGCTTTTACACTCTCCCAGGCAGCCATCAATCATGTCCAGCGATGATAAATCAAAAAACACTTAATGATTTATCATAAATTCCACTACGAATACTCAAAACAATCCTAAATAACAAAAAGATCTAAGTAGAAAATACTGAATTTTCCTTTATAAACAATAGGTTATAAAACTGCATATCCAGCCGCGATAAATCCAGAATAAAATCTTAAAAATCCTTTATTTTCAATTACTTATATAGGAATAAACAGGCCAGTTTTTTTGCCATTCATCATCATTGCATTTATAATTATCATTAATTGATAAATGATCAATCAAAAAAGGATTAAGAGGATGCAAGAGAAGGAAATTAAATTGCTTTTCAAGGCGGGGGTATTTGATTCCTGCCAGGCGATTCCAGTCTCGATGTCACGCGGTTGGACCCTGAAATTCATCACGCGTGATCAGGAGGTGGTGACACTCAACCTGCAGCGCTCAAAAGGGGAACGGGAGTTCAAAAGCCTGGATGGTGCAGCAGCGGTTGCCCGTCGAATCGGGTTCGACTGGCTCAACGTACAGATTGGCGACTTGCAGTGGCGTGAAAAGGTATCTTGAGGAGGAGTCGGCAGGTCAACAACCAGCCAACTCCCGTGTAGCGGTTTGATCAGGGCTGCAGACGTTCTATCTGCCAGCCGGTGTCATTGTACTGGTAGCGGAAGCGATCATGCAGGCGGTTCTCGCGTCCCTGCCAAAATTCGTACAGCTCGGGTATAAGCCGATAACCACCCCAGGTTAACGGACAGGGAATGACGGCTCCCTCGAAGGTTTGATCCAGTTCGGCTACGCGCTGTTCCAGCGTGATGCGATGATCGACCGGGAAGCTTTGATGCGAAGCTGCCGCACTCAGCTGACTGCCGCGCGGCCGTTCGTGAAAGTAGGTTTCGCCGATTGCGTGATCAAGCTGCTCGACACGCCCACGGATCCGCACCTGACGCTCAAGTCCGCGCCAGTAAAACAGCAACTCGGCCTTCGGGTTCTGCTGCAACTGCTCCCCCTTCTCGGAGCGAAAATCAGTGAACCAACAGAAACCATCCGCATCGAAACGCTTGAGCAGCACAATACGTGCGGCTGGCCAGCCATCCGCGCCGGCCGTGGCAAGAGTCATTGAAGTTGCATCGTCGGGATAGGCCTCCAGCGCCTGCTGCATCCAGTGACCAAACTGCTCCAGCGGGTCAGCCGCCAGCTCGGCACGACTCAGTCCCGCCGCCACATATTCGCGACGCAGGGCACTGATTTCGGGGGTATCACTCATAGATTTCTCCAGTCGAATGGGCTCAAGCGGTTACTATAACCGAAACAATCAGGGTTATACTGCCCGGGATCACGCGGGGTGCAGTTCAGATCAAGGAGATTGAAATCGATGCATGGACCAAAACAGACAAGACGGATCCTTGGGTTATTGCTGACAGGCTTGCTGCTTGGCGGCTGTGCAGCCAGTGGCAATGAGCGTCCGTTCCAGTTTAAAAACCTGGGCAAGTCCGAGATCGATATGGTCGCCGATCTGCATGTTGAAACAGTTAATAAACTGGCGCGAGAGCTGGCTATCAAGCTGTACAAGCGCAACCCGCGGGAACTGGCGAAAGTACCCGGTATGACCATTGAAAGACGCCTGGAATTGCTGCTGAACTCCCCCCGACTGATCACCCACCCAGAACTGAACAACCTGTATGCAGAGAAAGCCGTGCCACTGGCGTTTGATCCCGCATTTCAGGGCGACCGGGTATTTGCACTGATGGTCGGCATTACCGGGATGCTGCACGCTTCGTACAGTTATCGTGACGAGTTTTACATGCTCAACGAGATGGATCAGCAAAAACTGTACAACTGCGCCCGTAATCTGGAAGCCGTGGCCTGGCGACTCAATACCTACCGGCAGGAAAACGGTGAGCCTTTCCTGTACGCCAACAGCCCAACCAATCTAAGCTACGAGCGCATTATGTCCAAGTTGATCGCCCATCAGGACATGATGGCAAAAATTGTCTCTGACTCATCCAACCGGGCGATCAATACCGTGGTGCATGGCATCGCATCAACCACCCTGCTGCCGATCTAGCTGCTACACAACGGCTTAAGCACGCGAATATCCGCGATTTTGTGGTTTTCGTTCAGAAACAGGGTGACATCAGCCTGATCAGGCATTTCGTCCAGCATGGCCCGGGTCAGGCGTTCATAATGCTGAATGAAACGTTTGATCTCGTTACCATCCATGATTCGCAGATGATCAGTCGGCTGCTGAGTGTCATAGATATACTGGATCCGCTCGGCCAGTTTTTTCTCCTGCAGCGAACGCCACTCATACACCGCATCCATACTCGGTACGCAGAGCATCAGCAGTACATCCAAACGTGAAAACAGCTCTCGATAGGGCCCTTTCAGCTGTTCATTGACATGCCGCCGCCAAACTCCGTGCGGGTCTTCGTTGCGCTCAAGAATATTCACCGGCTCAACCAGCGTTTCCTCCTGCTGCGGCTGCGCGCCGACGCACCAGCCCTCCAGCACGATCAGATCCGCGCCGCCGATCCATTCCTGCCACACCGAGTCGGGGCAGCGATCATCGATCGACTTGTCGAACACCGGAATTTTGGTCACGCGTTCGGGATCATCGGCGCACAGGCTGTCGATAATCTCCATGCCCAGCTCTACATCATGTGTACCGGGTACGCCCCGGGTGACAAACAGGGGATGAATGCTGCGCGCCATCGCCTCGCGGTCGGCACGGGTCTTGTAGATATCATCGATGGAGAAACCCACCACTCGCAGATCAAACCCTTCACCCAGAATTACTTCCAACAGATTGAACAGGGTCGACTTGCCGGCACCCTGTGCACCGTTGATGCCCAGCACCAGTGGCCCTTCCTGCTGTCGCTTGCGCGCCAGAATCCAGGCTGCCAGCGGCACATAGATCTCCTCGAACATCTCCTTCAGGCCAATATCCACCTTCAATGATTCCAGGGTGGCAGCGAACGCCTGCTCCACCGCCTGCACGGCATGACGACGTTCTTCAACACTGAGGCAGAGCTGGTCGCGCGGCCAGCGAGTAAGCAAACTCATGGGTGATCACTCTTGAAGCAGGGAACAGATGAACGGAACGAGAGTCTACCCCATATTATCCAAACACCGATACTTTGCACTCCGGGGTGATCCTGCACCCATCAAACGGTATTGGACGCTATGCGCATCCTCCCCGGATTGTGTATAAACTGATTGTACAACACCCGGTTTGGGACCATTTAAAAACGCACAGGGAGCCAAGCATGAATCCGGAATTTCGCACCGAGCATGACAGCATGGGTGAGGTACAGGTACCTCGTGATGCCCTGTACGCCGCACAGACTCAACGGGCTGTGGATAACTTTCAGATCAGTGATCTGTGCCTCCCGGCTGCGTTCATCACAACGCTGGCCCAGATCAAGGCAGCCTGCGCACGAGCCAATGCGGAGCTGGGCCTGCTGGAAAAAGAGCAGGCAGATGCCATTGTTGACGCAGCCGACCAGCTGATCGCTGGTGAACATCTCGACCAATTCCCGGTGGACGTATTCCAGACCGGCTCCGGCACCAGCAGCAACATGAACATGAACGAAGTGCTCAGTGCGCTCATCAAGCAGCGCACTGGCCTTGAGCTGCACCCGAATGATCACATCAACATGAGCCAAAGCTCGAACGATGTGATCCCCACCTGCATCCATGTCAGCGCACTGCTGCAGCTGGAAAACAGCCTGATCCCGGCACTGCGCCATCTGGTCGGCATTCTGACGCGCAAGCGCTCTGAGCTGTCCCAGATCGTCAAGACCGGTCGTACCCATCTGATGGATGCCATGCCGATCCGCATGGATCAGGAGGTATCAGGCTGGCTGACACAGATACAGGACTGCATCGCACGACTGGAAAGCGTGCGCCCGCGACTGTTGCAGGTGGCTCAAGGCGGAACGGCGGTGGGTACCGGGGTCAACGCCCCGCGCGCCTTCTCACGCCTGTTCTGCCGTCAGCTCAGTATTCGTACCGGCTTGACCCTGCAGCCTGCACAGAACCATTTTACGGCTCAGGCCTGTCAGGATACGGCAGTTGAGTTGTCCGGCCAGCTCAAGACCTGCGCCACGGCATTGATGAAAATTGCCAATGATCTGCGCTGGATGAACTCAGGCCCACTGGCGGGTCTTGGCGAAATCGCCCTGCCTGCCCTGCAGCCTGGCTCCTCCATCATGCCCGGCAAGGTCAACCCGGTGATCTCCGAGGCAGTCATGATGGCGGCTGCGCAGGTGTGCGGCAACGATGTCAGCATCAGCATCTGTGGCCAGCACGGCAACTTTCAGCTCAATACCATGCTGCCGCTGATTGCCTACAATCTGTTGCAGAGCGAGATGCTGGTTGCCAATGCTGCCGTCACACTGGCCGACAAGGCGATCGAAGGCTTTACGGTCAACAGCAACAATATCGAGGCGGCCCTGTCGCGCAACCCGGTTCTGGTCACGGCACTCAACCCTGTACTGGGCTATGAACAGGCGGCCACCCTTGCCAAACAGGCCTATGCCGAAGGTCGACCGATCGTCGACGTGGTCGTGGAGCAGACCGACCTTGAGCGCGAAGAGGTGGAAGGTCTGCTCGATCCGTTGCGCTTAACTGGCATCGAATAGGTCGCTTCCGCTATACTTTTGCGCCTGAAATCTGGCCTAAAACCCTGCACTTTGCAGGGTATGACAGGAAACTTGCATGAACCGCGATCTCGACCGACTGCAGCCCTACCCGTTTGAGAAACTGGCCGTCCTCAAGGCCGGTGTTCAGCCCCCCAAAAGCCTTGAGCACATCTCGCTCGGCATTGGTGAGCCCAAACATCCGGCTCCGCCCTTCGTAACCGATGTTCTGGCGGAAAACCTCAGCGGTGTTTCCACCTACCCGACCACCAAAGGGATGCCGGAGCTGCGTCAGGCGATGGCGAGTTGGTGCGAGCGTCGTTTCGGTCTGCAGACCGCCAGCATGGACCCCGAGCGCAACATTCTACCGGTCAACGGTACCCGTGAGGCGATTTTTGCTTTCACTCAGGCGGCGATCGAGCGCAAGCCCGGTGCGCTGGTCATGTCTCCCAACCCCTTTTACCAGATCTATGAAGGGGCCACTTACCTGGCCGGGGCCGAACCTTACTACCTCAATTGTCTGGCCGAAAACGGCTTTATCCCCGATTACGATGCCGTTCCGGCGGATATCTGGCAGCGGACCCAGCTGCTGTTTGTCTGCTCACCGGGCAACCCCACCGGGGCCGTACACAGTGTCGAGACCCTGAAAAAGTTGATCGCCCTGGCGGATGAACATGACTTCATCATCTGCTCGGATGAGTGCTATTCCGAGCTGTACCCGGACGAGGACAACAAGCCTGCCGGATTGCTGCAGGCCTGTGCCGAGCTGGGCCGGAACAACTATGCCCGCTGCATCGTGTTCCACAGCCTGTCCAAGCGCTCCAACCTGCCCGGCATGCGCTCGGGCTTTATCGCCGGTGATGCCAGCCTGCTGGAGCCCTTCCTGCTCTATCGTACCTACCACGGCTGCTCCATGCCGGTTCAGCACCAGTTGGCCTCCATCGCCGCCTGGAATGACGAAGGCCACGTATACGAAAACCGCTGCCAGTATCGACACAAGTTCGATGCAGTGCTGCGCGTACTGCAGCCGGTGATGGATGTGAAACAGTCCGATGCCAGCTTCTATCTCTGGGCACCCACCCCGATGGCGGATGATGAATTTGCCAAGGGTCTGTTCGCACAGCAGAATCTGACCGTGCTGCCGGGCCGCTACCTGTCCCGCGAAGTGGACGGCGTGCTGCCGGGGTCCGGTTTTGTGCGCATGGCACTGGTGGCAACGGTATCCGAGTGTGTTGAAGCGGCCGAGCGCATTCGCCACTATATTGAATCCCTGTAAGGAGTTGCACGTGACCACGCTGTACGGCATCAGCAACTGCGACACCGTGCGCAAGGCGCGCAAATGGCTGGAAGCCCGTGGTGTTGCGTTTGAATTTCACGACTTCCGCAAACAAGGCCTTGAAGCCGACAAGGTTGCCCATTGGTGCAACAGAGTCGGACTGGACAAAGTGCTGAACAAGCGCGGCACTACCTGGCGCCAGCTGCCGGATGAGATCAAGGCCACCACTGATGCCACCGCATTGCAGGCCTTGATGGTCGAGCAGCCGACACTGATCAAGCGCCCGGTGCTGGAACTGGACGACGGTCGAGTTGAAGTCGGCTTTAAAGATACCGATTACGCGGCCCTGTTCGACTGAACAGCGCCTCTCTTTTTGATGAATCGAACAACGGAGTAAACAATGGCGAATTTCGCATTTGGTTTGGGTGTAGGTACAAAATCGTCTGCCGGCGACTGGCTGGAGGTGTACTACAACGCACCGCTGCTGAACGCGGATGACACGCTGATTGCCGCCGTGGCCGACAAGGTGGGTTACGAGGGCGGCAACCAGACCATCGAACTGAACGCCTCCCAGCTGAAGGCACTGGAAGCGGCCTTCCTGTCCGTGGACGCCGAAGCTCAGGCTGAAGTGGTTGAGATCCTGGAAGGCACCCAGCAGCCGCTGGTCCTCTGCATCTTGGAAACCGACGCTGCGCCGCAGACCACCGCCGAGGTGTACCTGAAGCTGTCGCTGCTGTCGCACCGCCTGGTCAAGCCGCACGGCATCGACCTGAGCGGCATGTTCCCGCTGCTGCCGAACGTAGCCTGGACCAATGAAGGCGCCGTTGCACTGGACGACCTGCCGCGCCGTCAGCTCTCTGCCCGTGCTCAGGGCAAAGTGCTGGACGTATTCTCCGTCGACAAATTCCCGAAAATGGCCAACTACGCGGTACCGGCAGGTATCCGTATCGGTGACGCATCACGTATCCGTCTGGGCGCCCACGTGGGCGAAGGCACCACCGTGATGCACGAAGGCTTCATCAACTTCAACGCCGGCACCCTGGGCGTAAGCATGGTTGAAGGCCGCATCTCCGCCGGTGTTGTCGTGGGCAATGGCTCCGATATCGGTGGTGGCGCGTCTACCATGGGTACTCTGTCCGGTGGCAACAATGTGGTCATCTCTGTGGGTGAGAACTGCCTGCTGGGCGCCAACGCCGGTCTCGGTCTGCCGCTGGGTGATCGTTGCACCATTGAAGCGGGCCTCTACGTTACCGGTGGTTCCAAGGTCACCCTGCTGGACGAGCACAACCAGGAAGTGGGCGTGGTCAAGGCCGGTGAACTGGCTGGCACCCCGGACCTGCTGTTCCGCCGCAACTCACAGAATGGTCGCATCGAGGTAAAAACCAACAAGAGCGCCATCGAGCTGAACGCCGAGCTGCACAAGCACAACTGAGCGTAACAGCGAGTGACCGACCCCGTTCACCTGATGGTGTGCGGGGTTTTATTGTCTTCAAGCCGCAGGATTCAACATGACTTCGACCTCCCCTACGCTGGATCTGGCCATGGAGCTGATCAGCCGCCGCTCCGTCACCCCCGAGGATGATGGCTGTCAGGAACTGATGATCAGCCGACTGGAAAAGCTCGGCTTTCGTATCGAGCGCCTGCCGTTCGAGGAGGTGACCAACCTCTGGGCACGTCGTGGCGATTCAGGCCCTCTGTTCTGCTTTGCCGGGCATACCGATGTGGTGCCCTCCGGCCCTGAAGAGCAGTGGCAGTTCCCGCCGTTCAAGCCCTGTATCGAGGAAGGCCATCTCTGCGGGCGAGGTGCGGCTGACATGAAAGGCAGTCTGGCCGCCTTCGTCACCGCCGTGGAGCGCTTTGTCGCCAACCACCCGGACCACGACGGCTCCATCGCCCTGCTGATCACCAGCGACGAAGAAGGCCCGTTCATTAACGGCACCACCCGCGTGATCGACCATCTGGAAGCACGCAACGAGAAGATCGACTGGTGTATCGTCGGCGAGCCTTCCAGCACGGAAAAAGTGGGTGATGTGATCAAAAACGGTCGCCGCGGTTCACTCAGCGGCACGTTGAAGGTACGTGGTATTCAAGGCCATGTGGCCTACCCGCATCTGGTGCGCAATCCGATCCACGAAGCCGCTCCGGCACTGGCTGAACTGGCGGCCACCGTCTGGGACGAAGGCAATGAATTCTTCCCGCCCACCAGTTTCCAGATCTCAAATATCAATGCCGGCACCGGTGCCACCAACGTGGTTCCCGGCCATGTGGATATTGCTTTCAACTTCCGCTTCTCCACTGAAGTGACCGCTGATGAACTGAAGGTGCGTGTGCGCGAGATCCTCGACCGGCATGGCCTTGAGTGGGATATCGACTGGATTCTGTCCGGCAATCCCTTCCTGACGGCGGCTGGCAGTCTGGTGGATGCGGCACGGGAGTCAATCCGCTCTGTAATGGGTTACGAAACCGAGCTGTCCACCTCCGGTGGCACCTCTGATGGTCGTTTTATTGCACCCACCGGGGCTCAGGTACTGGAGTTGGGGCCCTGCAACGCCACCATCCACAAGATCAACGAGCGTGTACGCGCCAGCGATCTGGATGATCTGTCGCACCTGTACGAAAACATTCTGGCTCGGCTGCTGGTTAAGGCATGAGTACATTTGCGCTGATCTGCCCGGTATGCAAGTCGCCCCTGCAACAGCAGGAGCAACGGCTTGGCTGTGAACACAACCACAGCTTTGACCGCGCCCGTCAGGGGTACTGGAACTTGCTGCTGCCGCAGCGCAAACGCAGCAAGGAACCGGGCGACAGTGCCGACATGGTGCAGGCACGACAGCGCTTTCTGCAGGCGGGGCACTATGCCCCGCTGGCACAGGCCATTATTGATCTACTGCAGCCTTATGTGCAGACAACTCAGGCCGGAAAACTTCTGGATCTTGGTTGTGGCGAGGGCTGGTACACCGATCAGCTGCAGCGCCAGTTGAAGCTGAACGTGGCCGGGCTGGATATTTCCAAACCGGCGGTACGCACCGCCAGCCGACGCAACCCCGATATTCTCTGGCTGGTCGCCACCGGCGCGGATATCCCGCTGGCCGATGAATCGGTCGACATGGTCAGTCTGATCTTCGGCCGCCTGCTGCCTGAACCCACCGCTCGTGTTCTCAAACCGGGTGGTCTCATGTTGGTGATCTACCCCGGCCCTGAGCACCTGCGTGCCCTGCGCGGTTTGATCTATGAACAAGTTCGTGACAGTTCGGGCTTCAGCCCTGAGCAGGCACTGGCGCAACAGTTCGAGCCCGTCGCACTGGAAAGGCTGGCATTCGAGTTCAGGCTCGACAACGCCGAGGCGGTGCAGGACCTGCTGGCGATGACACCACACGGCCAGCGCCTGAACAGCGCCGCCCGTGAGCGCATTGCCGCCTGCTCCGCCCTGACCGAACAGGCCGATTTCAGACTGAGCCTGTTACGCAAGCGATGAGCCGACTCAAGGACTGGCTTCGCCAGCGGGCACAGAACCCCCGAGGCAACCTGCGCCTGCTGCTCAGTGGAGCCGGGCTGTTCTTTTGTGGCGTCGGTGGCATCAGCATGGCCCAATACAGCCTGCCACCCGGGCTGAAGGCAGAATTGCTGGCACTGGCCGGCTTGATCCTGACCATCGCTGGCAGCATACTCGCCCTTATTGGTTACCTAAGCCTGAGCGTTCTGCGCATCTGGCACATTCTGGACGACGACGATGAGCAGCACCGAGATCCGCCACCCTGACATTGAGATCTATATCAAGAACCGTTCCCTGGAACAGATACTGCAGTGGCTGCGCGATCGGGCCGACAATGTTGAATCACACAACAGTGTCGGCGGCACGCACTCGCTCACAGCCATTTTCAGCGGTCAGCGCATTCCAGTCATGATCCATGAAAAGGCGGTTGGCAAAGCCTGGATCAGCGTCTGGTTTCGCTCCGATGCCACCCCCTGGATACGTGATGTTGACTGTGCCCATGAAGTCGCCGCCGCACTGGACACCCAGGTTCGCTGCATCGTTTCTGGATGGCAGGATGGTGACGACCCGGACGAATGGTGGAAAATCGAAGGGGGCGAAATAGACAAAATTACCTGGCGCACCGACTGACAGGAAAACAGCCATGACACCTGCCCGCGAAACACTGCACGCATTGATCCTCGATGGACAGGGAGGCGCCCGTTCTCTTTCCTCCGAGGAGCTGGAACGTTGGCAGCCAGAAGATGGCATTCTCTGGCTGCATCTGGACTACACCCTCGACTCAACGCGCCAGTGGCTGGAACAGGACAGTGGCCTGCCGGAGCTGGCCATCGACGCCCTGCTGGCCGAAAACACCCGCCCCCGCGCCGCCATTCTGGATGAACACCTGCTGCTGGCCCTGCGTGGCGTGAATACCAACCCGGGCGCCGATCCCGAAGATATGGTCTCGATTCGCCTGTGCGTAGGTGCCCGGCTGGTGGTATCAACCCGCAAACGCCGCTTGATGTCCGTCGGTAAACTGCTGGCGCTGTTCGAGCAGGGGGAAGGCCCTCGCAGCAGCGCCGAGTTGGTCATTCGCCTCAGCGAACTGCTGGTGGAGCGGATGGGAGTGACGGTTGAAGAACTTGAAGAGCAGCTTTCAGACCTTGAGCTGGACCTGCTGACCCAACCCGGCAGCGAGATGCGCCAGGCCGTGCGCAATCTGCGCCGCCAGACCGTCACCCTGCGGCGTTACTTTGCACCTCAGCGGGACGCCTTCAACCAGATGCTCAGCGAACGCCTGAGCTGGTTTACCACTGAAATGAAGCTGGAACTGCGTGAAATCAGTGATCAGCTGCTGCGCCACATCGAGGATCTGGACATCATTCGTGAGCGTGCCGCCATGGCACAAGAAGAGCTGGCCAGCCAGCAGGGCGAACAGCTCAACCAGCGCATGTACGTACTGTCGATCATCTCAGCCGTCTTCCTGCCTCTGGGCTTTCTCACCGGGTTGCTGGGGATCAACGTGGGTGGTATTCCAGGTGCCGATAACGATTATGCCTTCCTGATTTTCCTGCTGTTGCTGGGCCTGCTGGTCGGCGGCCTGTTAATCCTGTTCCGGCGTTGGCGCTGGCTCTGAACGCCGGGCGCGCTGCTGCACCACCACTGCCGTAACGATCAGCCCCAGGCCAATGAAGGTTGCCGGGGCAATAGGCTCGTGTAACAGCAAGTAGATAAACACCAGCGACAGAAAGGGCGACAGGAATATCAGGTTGGACACACGGCTGACATGAGTCGCGGCACGCATGGCCCCCAGCCAGAGCATGAAGGTCAGCCCCATCTCAAACACCCCGACCCAAAGTGCGCCAAGCAGGCCCTGAACCCCGAGCCAGTGTACCCCGCTCTGCCACAACATCAGTGCCCAGACCAGCGGCGTTCCGCACAGGAAGCAGAGCAACAGGCTGACTGCAGGAGAACTCTCGGCCCGCGCATTGAGAATCCAGTACAGTGCCCAGATCAGAGTGCTGCCCAATGCCAGCGCCACTCCGAGCGTACTGTCAAACTGAAGTGCCAGCAGCTGCCCTCGGGTCGCGATCACCAGTGCGCCAAAGTATCCCAGTGTCATGGCCAGCAGATCTAAACGCTGCAGCTTCTGCTTCAGTAGCGGCACAGCCAGCAGTGACAGGGTCAGCGCCCAAGTGTAGTTCAGGGCCTGAGCTTGTTGCGCCGGCAATAGATCATAGGCCTTAAACAGCACCAGATAGTACAGTGCCGGATTCAATGTCCCCAGCAGCAGATAGAGGCCGGGACGCTTGCGCCACTGCTGCAGCAACTCAGGCCAGCGCTTCTGCCAGCTGACGCAGGCTGCCAGTACCAATGTGGAGAACAGGCCAGACCAGGCCAGCAGCTGCAACGGCGTCATGACCTGTAACGAGAGCTTGAACGCCGTCGCTACCGTGGACCAGAGCAAAACGGCACTGAGTCCAAGCAGCATGGCCCGCGACTGTGATTTTTCCGGCATGGGTTATGATCCTTGCAGACACAAACCGACTAGGAAAACATATTGCGCTTGGCCTGTCAGGCCGTTGCGGTCAAAGTATGGCGTGCGGTCTCGATGGTACCGGCCAGTTCACTGGCGGCATACAGGGCGACTTGCTCAAAACGGTCTGACCGCAGTGCCTGCGCACGGGGTGTCCGGGCCTGGGTGTCCAGTCGGCTCACCATATAGGCATAGTCGCCGGGAATATGATCATTGATGGAATGATTAAGCCGCGACACCACCTCCGGCGTGTGCAGCTCATTCAGATCGGGATAGCTCAACGGCGCTGCCGGGGGCAACTCGAAGCCGCTGCCGGGCTGAACCGATGCCTGCGGGCGATAGATTTCCTGGTTGGATGCAATCAGACTGAGCAGAAACGCAAACTGGGCACCATTGGGCGACTGCACTGCCTGTGGCAGTGAGGCCGTATAGTTCTCAATTCGTGTCTGGATAGGATCTGTCTGCATCATGCCTCCGCCTGAGCTGGTATTATCGGCAAGCGACTGTAATCCTTTACCTTTTCTTCAATATCAGGGAAAAAACATGGCACGCTGGCGTCCGGCACAACCCAAAAGCTCGCCCTACATCACGCTGGAGGGCTATGAGCGCCTCAATAACGAGCTGAAATACCTGTGGAAGGTCAAACGCCCCGAGGTTACGCAGGCCGTAAAAGAGGCTGCGGCCCAGGGTGACCGTTCCGAAAACGCTGAATACATCTACGGCAAGAAGCAGCTGCGCGAGATCGACCGTCGCGTCCGCTACCTGTCGAAGCGGCTGGAACACATCAAGGTGGTGGATCGCGCCCCTGACGACACCAGCCGAATTTTCTTCGGCGCCTGGGTCACGTTAGCCGATGAGGATGACTGCACGCGTCGCTACCGTATTGTCGGCGCAGATGAAATCGACCCGGCCAAAGGTTATATCAGCATTGATGCACCACTGGCACGGCAGCTGCTCAAGAAACAGGTGGGCGATGACGTGACCATCGAGCGGGTTGATCAGGATGAACTTTGGCTGGAGGTCGTGGCGATTGAGTATAAGTGAGCCAAAAAACGCCTACACTTCAAACACAGATCAGGCGTGTAAACCCAGCTGATACAGACTGTGAGTACATCGTGACCAGACAAGCTCATACCCAAGCACAGCGCCCTTCGGTCACTATGGCAAACAGTTGATTCTGCGTTCCAATACCCAGCTTTTCATAGAGGTTCTTGCGGTGTGAGAGCACGGTATTTACGCTCACACCCAAATCCAGTCCAATGGCTTCCGAGCTATAGCCCAACACTATTCTGCAGGCCACATCCATCTCTCTCTGGGTTAGGCGATCACCGCAGCTGCGCGACAGCCGTGCTCTAACCCACGGCAGATCAAATCTGACCTGGGCCTCGGTCGAAAGACTGATATGACGCTCCAGTGTGGCGGCTATCAGTGCCGTGTTGTCCTGTAGAGCTCCCATCAGTAGACCTTTACGCTGGCGCGATTTGAGCCGGTACAGGTTCAGACAATAAGCTTGCGCGCGGCCATGGCCTATAAACGCCAGCTTTTCACGGATGCCACAGCGCTCAATCAGGGTACGACGATACTCCGGGTCGCTCAACTCTTCCGGGCGTAGCGTGAGAAGTTGTGTTGAGGGTTCATGCGCACCGGTATCCAGTAAGGCCCGGTTCGGGTCGCGCTCGTAATAGACCTCGTCGTACAGACGGCGGCATTCCTGTGCCAGTGGCTGATCGATGGCTCCAGATGAAAACAGCGTTATGGGCGCTGTACGGCTGGCATCATAACTGATCAGAACACAATGGTCGGCACCGGTCAGTTCATGCATGCACTGCATCAGGCGGTGTTCAAATCCCTGACGGCCAATCTCACCCACAAGGCTAGCCAGGCTGTGTTGTACGGTTGTCGGGTTCATTGTCAGACCTCCAGGGCCCTGTTCTTGTTATGCATGGTATCTCTGGCGGACACCTTGAGCCGAGTATTACATGCAGTTGCCACAATTTCGAGTACAGCTCACAAGATCCTGTGAGTGCCGGGCCCTTCCCGCCCGAGTAGCCTGAAACCACGTTTAAACAAGAATAAGAACTCGGAGGGATGCCTTATGGCTCTTACCAAAGTACAGCGAGCAGCTCAGGCCGCTGGCAAGACACTGGCCAATCGACAAACCCCGTTCATCTTCAACGAGTGGTATGTGGCCGCCCTTGGTCATGAGATTGGGCGGGAACTCAAGGCTCGCACCATTCTGGGCCGTCAGCTGGTTTTTTACCGTCAGGAAAACGGCGAACCCGTGGCGCTGGATAACCGCTGCGGCCATCGCTCCTTCCCTCTATCACGCAGCAGTCTTGAAGGTGACACTATTGTCTGTGGATATCATGGCCTGCGCTATGATGCCAGCGGCAGCTGTATCGAGGTGCCATCACAGTGCAACTGCGCCGGTATCTCGATCCGCAGCTATCCACTTGTCGAGCAGGGACCCGTTGTCTGGATCTGGATGGGTGAGCCTGATCAAGCTGATCCGAAACAGATTCCCGCCATGCCGATGCTGGACGAGGGTTGGATCACCTCCTGCGACTACATGCCTCTTAAGGCCAGCTACGTGTACCTGCATGAAAACCTGCTTGATCTGACTCATCTGAGCTTCCTGCATGCCAACACCTTCGGTACACCCGACTATGCCGCCGCCGAGTTTGATACCGAAATCAGCGAAGATCGTTTTATCCTCAAGCGCTACGTGGTACCCACACGGTTGCCACCGGTTTGGGCCAAGCCCACCGGCCTTGAAGGACGGGATGCGGCACGGATCACCACGTCAGATTTCGTGTCACCGGCACTGCATATCGTACATGCTCAATTTTATGACATCGCCTTGCCTGAGTCTGAGCGCCCCGATACCCGTATCAAGACGGCCCATATTCCCACGCCCGAGACCGCGACTTCTACCCATTACTTCGTTGTTCATGGGCGCAATTTTGCCCCCGAGGACGACAGCATCACCGACTTCATGCACCAACAACTAATGGCTGCCTTCCATGAAGACATTGTGGGACTGGAAGCGATGGAAGAACTGCTCAGCAATATGTCACCTGAAGATGAGTTCTTTGAAATTTCGGTAAAGTCCGATATTGCCAGCGTAGCCATGCGCCGTTACCTCAAGCGCCGTGCCGAGGCTGAACGCAGTCAGCACTCCGCACCAGGGGCAGTTCAGTCACAGCCTGCCATCAATACAGCGGTAGAGGTGTAAACATGAGCATCCAAATCCATGTAATCGATGCCAACGGCCATCAGCAGCGGTTGCAAGCCGATCCCGGCAGCAGCCTGATGGAACTGCTGCGGGATCAATCCTCGGGCGTTGAAGGCATCTGTGGCGGCTGCTGTGCCTGCGGTACCTGCCACATCGTACTGGAGAGCGACTGGCAACCCTTGCTGGGTACAGCCCAGCCGGAAGAAGAAGCACTGCTGGACGCACTGGATGAGCGCACCTCAGGCTCACGCCTGAGCTGCCAACTGCGGCTGAGCCAAGAGATGGATGGTCTTAGCCTGCGCATTGTGCCGGCTGAATGTTGAGCCTTAACTTTCGGGAGAGTCGGCATGCAACATCTGGTTATTGTGGGCGGTGGGCATCTGGCTGCCGCCTTGATTACGGGGCTGTACAGGCAGGGTTTTGACGGTCGAGTGACACTGCTCAGCGCAGAAGACTCGCTGCCCTGCAACCGCCCGGTCCTGTCCAAGGAATACCTCAAGGGTGAACTGACAGAGGAGGGACTGGCACTGGTTGCACAACACGTCTGGGACGACCCGCGCTTCACCTGCCAACTCAATACTCGAGTCAGTGAAATTGATCGACAGCAGAAAACCGTGGTGGCCAACGGCCACCACGTACCGTACGACCAACTGGTTCTGGCTACAGGGACAACGCCGCGTCGGCTGGATATCCCCGGTCATGAGCTGACAGGTATTCATTACCTCAAGACCCTGTCTGACGCCAGACAGTTGCGCGGCGCACTGCAGCCCGGCAAACGTCTAGTCGTGATCGGTGGCGGTTTTATCGGACTGGAGATAGCAGCTGCCGCACGTCAAAGCAGCATGGACGTGACGGTTCTGGAAGCTGGCGAGCGGATTCTTGGACGTGTGGTAGCTCCTGAGGTGTCCGACTGTTTCATGCAGCTGCATCAGAATCATGGCGTTGATATCTGCACGGGTGTCGGTGTGGAGAACTTTATGGGCCAGCAAGCGATTGAGGCGGTACGTCTGACAAATGGGGAAATGTTGGCCGCGGATCAGGTTGTGGTGGGGATCGGGGTAGTCCCGGAGGTTTCACTTGCGCAGCAGGCAGGCCTTGAATGTGACAATGGCATTGTGATCGATCAATGCTGTCGCACCTCTGACCCCGCCATCCATGCCGGTGGTGACTGTGCTGTGCAGTTCAGCCCCCTTTACAACCGTAACCTGCGGTTGGAGTCGGTTCAAAACACCAGCGCCCACGCTCAGACCATCCTAGCACAGCTGACCGGGCAACCAATACCCGAGCCAGCTGTTCCCTGGTTCTGGTCAACGCAGTACGAAGCACGCCTGCAAATTGCAGGTCTGAATCCGGATTACGACCAGCTGATCGCGCGTGGTCAAGATACTCAGGCGCGCAGCTGGCTTTATCTCAAACAGGGCCGACTGGTCGCATGCGATGCAATCAATCGACCGGCGGACTTTTTGCAAGCCAAGAAAATGATCATGACGGAAACCCAAATCGACATCCCAAAAGCGGAGGATATCAACATTCCATTGAGCCAATGTATCGCCTGATTCCAGCAATTTCATCACGAGATAACAATAAAAAGGATGCACCTATGCTGACATTCAAACGCACCAAGATTGCACTGCTTGCCTGTTCCATCTGCCTGCCGGTCATGGCAGAGCCGGTCACACTTCACTTTGCAACCGCGGGTCCTCCTGGCCATGTTCAGAACAGTGTAGTTCTGCCGACATGGGCCAGTTGGGTGGAGGAAGCAACGGAAGGCCGGGTCAAGGTAAAGCTAGAGTATAATCTGGGAGATCAAAGCACCTATTTTTCAATGGTGGAAGATGGTGTGGCGGACGCCGCATGGAGTTTTCACGGCTATGTTCCCGGTCGATTCCAACTGTCAGAAATGGTTGAGCTGCCCGGCCTGGGTGTCAACGCTGAACTGGCGTCACAAGCCTATTGGGAGACCTATAACCGCTATTTTTCAGACTCACCTGAACACCAGGGGCTTGTCCTGATGGGACTGTTTACTCATGGCCCGGGCCAGATCCACAGCCGCAAGCCGATCAACTCCATGAGTGATCTCAAAGGTGCCAAAATCCGTCTTGGCGGTGGTGTTCAACAGGAGTTGGGCAAGCGTCTGGGGATCACGCCAGTTGCGGCACCTGGCCCCAAGGTGTACGAGATGATGCAACAGGGCATCGTGGACGGTGTATTCATGCCGGCAGCCAGTCAACGTGATTTTCGCTTGGCCGAAGTATCGTCCCACCTGACACTGCTCCCCGGAGGACTTTATCTGGGCAGCTTTGCAATCATTGCCAATGAAGATTTCATGGATAGCCTGAGCCCTGAAGATCGTGAAGCAATCATGTCAGTATCCGGGGCACGCCTGTCAGCCATGGCCGGTAAGGCCTGGGATCAGTCTGACCGAGAAGGTATTGAAATGGCAAAGAAAGAAGGTGTGAATATACATTTTGTCGATGCCAACGATCCACTAATGAAGGAGATTCAGCAAGCGACATCAGGTATGGACCAGGCTTGGAGCAAAAAGGTCGAGCGTGATCATCCGGACGCGGCAGAAGCATTAGAACATTTGCGTCACCTGGCATTGGAGCTTAAACAAAAAATGCAGGGTACTGCCACCAGCAATTAAACACCTCAGCCCCCTCCTGATTGCACGGGAGGGGGCTTTCGTGAAAGGCTGTTTGAATCGAAGCTTAGTCACGCAAGCCCGGTTTGACCAAAGCCCAAGACCCGCACCGCGCCCGCTCTAGACAACATCCTTTTCCGCATCAACAACACGATTGCGTCCCTTGCGCTTGGCTTCGTAAACCGCTCGGTCTGCCATGCGCAGCCACTGTTCAGAGCGCTGCCCTATTTCAGGCACCAGTCGGCAATAACCGATACTGACACTCACACGAACCTCCTGACCATCAGAGGTTGGCACTCGCAGTTGCTCAATACCGCGCCTGAGTGTTTCCAGCCGCTCAGCGGCATCAGCAGGCGAATTGGCCACTGCAAAAATAACGAACTCTTCCCCGCCAAAACGAATCAGATAATCGGTTTCGCGCCGGAAGTGTTCACGCATGGTACGGCTGATTGCACGCAGGCACTCGTCTCCCACTGCATGTCCAAACCGGTCATTGACCTGTTTGAAGTGATCGGCATCCACCATGGCCACCATAAACGACAAGCCGTTGCGCTGACATACCTGGTAACAGGCTTCATAGTGTTGCTCAAAACTGGTTCGATTTCCGAGGCCGGTCAGCTCATCCGTTGTACTTGTAACAGCAAGTCGTTCATTGGCAGCTGCCAGCTCTCGGTTGAGGGCACCCAGCTTGCGATTCCAGTAAAACAGCATAAACAGGACAATGGCTGTTATCGACAGAATCTGCCACAACAGGGAGTAATCCACCCTCTGCTGGAGCCTGACGGTACGCCACTCACTGTCCATTCGATGCAGGTCTTCACTGCTCAGGCTTAATACCAGCTTTTGCATCAGCGTACCCAGATGTTGTTCAGCCGCCGGGGTCGCCAGGGCCAACTCAAGATCCATGGGGACACGGCCAATAACACGAATATCAGCCAGCCCAAGGTCCTGCAGCTTCTGACTGGCCGTTGCCAAGGTGCTGATGTAACCATACCACTCCCCACGCTGCAGCCCTTGCACCCCTTCCGTTTCATTGTCTACTTCTATCAGGTTCAGACCCGGGTAGCTTCGACGCAACTCTGACAACAATGGTGAATCGCGCACAATTGCGATCGGGTGCTGGTCAATATCACTCAGACTGCCGATAAAGGGGGCCTCAATGCGACCAAGTACAATGCTTGGCAATGTGTAAAATGCAGAAGTGAGGGCAAGCCCTTCAGACTGCCCTTCTGATCGCCCAATAAGCGGCACCAGATCACATTGCCCCTGCTTCAACGCCGCGAGGGAATCCCTCCAACTCCGGGTCGGACGCAGATTAAAGGTCACCCCTGAGCGGAGGCTAAAGATGTCCAACAGTGTGGCTGAAAGCCCCTGGTGCTGGCCTTTGCTATCCAGCCCCTCAAGCGGCATCCAGTCAGGATGAATGCAGTAGCTGAGACTGTTGCTGCGTGTTTCAAGAAAATCCTGTTCTGCAGCACTGAGCCCCGTAAACGCCGAGTTGGTCTCAAGCTGTGCACCCAACCAGCGGTTCTCGATAGTTCGCATTTCCGTTGGCGTAATGGCGGCAAGGGCCGCATCAATGATCGGAACCAGTGGCTCAAGCTCGGGGCGCAAGCCGAAGCGCAGATCCTCGCCACTCACATCGGGCAGGCTCAGCTCACCGGCGATGCGGACATCTGTAAGGCCCAATTCACGTACCCAATGATTGCCGTTTGGAAGGGCAGCCAGTACCAGATCCACCGTGCCGGAGGCCAAAGCCCGGAACATGGAGGTCTGATTGTCAAAGCTAATGACCCCTTCAGACGCCAGATCACGTACCTTGCGTTCGTAGAAGATGCCGGTACTGATGGCGATTTTCTGACCACGGAAATCATCGGGCGAGTTCAGGCGGAAGCCAGGCTTGCGGGTAAAAACCACGATAGGCACGTGGTGGTAAGGTTGTGTGAAACGCGTGAAGCTCCTGCGTTCTTTCAGATCAGAGATATTCGCGATGACATCTATTTCACCTTGTTGAAACAATTCAATCAGGACGCTCCATTGATCAACCACAGGCGTTGCCTGCAAGCCGGTCAAATCCATCACGCGTGTCAGGATGTCCACCGAGAGTCCCTGCACGCGCCCACCGTCCTCAAAACTCAGTGGCGCGTAATCGCTCATCAGCCCCACTCTCAGGGGTGCCTGTTGACGCACTGTCAGCTGCTGCGCCGGTGTAAGCTTCAAAGCCTTGTCATCCAAAGCCTTGCCGCCGAACTCCTGCCAGCGTTCGCGCAAGGCTTCAATCCAGTGCGGGTCGATGGCCGCCAGTCCTTCATCAAGCCTCTGGTACAGCTGGGGCTGATCCAGGTGAACGGCAATTCTGAAATCTTCCGTTTCCTGCCCACCCAAGGGCGCTGCAGCCAGGGGCTCGATATTCACAAACCCCTGCTGGCGAGCCATGTAGCGTAATGTCACTTCCGGGCCGATAATCGCATCAACCCAGCCAAAGGCCAATGCACGTACCAAATCCGGCTGCAAGCCATATTCCACAATCTCAAGACCGGACTCTTTCAAGAGGCCTGCGTAATAGATATCAGTCAGAGTGCCAATCCGATATCCCTTCAGGTCGGACAGCGTCTCGATGGCGGGCAGCGGTCGATTTTCATCATGCATGATAACGGTATGGCGCAGATGGTAAGGCCGAGTGAACAACATTTTGTCTGCTCGGTCTTCGCGCCATGAAATCTCATCTACCGCATCCAGTTCACCGCGCAAAAAGGCGCCATAGATTTCCGACCAACTCCCGACGCGATACTCAAACTCAACACCACTGGTGCGACTTAACTCTTCGAGGATATCAATGGAGAAACCTCGTAGACCGCCGGGCCCAATACTTGAATAGGGCGCATTGTCAGCAACAACGCCGATGGTGACCGGAGAAAGCTCAGGCTCCGCCCTGACCTGGAACGTCAACAGGGACAAGGCCATTGTTATGAACACAGCAAAATGAAGTCGAAAGGGCTTCATAAAATCCATTATTGATGCCACAGCCTCTTATTCACACCAGGCAACCCTGTGGTTATGGAGCCGTTAGCGGATAAAACAGCCACTATGATGTGAACAGCACAACAGAATTAGACATGCAAAGGCATATGCCAATCACGCTCTGAACATGATAACGGCTTTGGCAGGAAAAACGATGGCTTGGATCAGAAAGGAATCCGGAAATGGTGGGTCGTATAGGACTTGAANNCTACCAACTGAGCTAACGACCCGCTCTTTGCAGTGACCATGCCAGACAGGCAAGGTCATCATGATTTGGCTCCTCGAGCTGGACTCGAACCAGCGACCAATAGATTAACAGTCTACTGCTCTACCAACTGAGCTATCGAGGAACTGTCCAAATCATCATCCTTAATGGCGGAGGGACAGGGATTCGAACCCTGGGGGCCTCTCGACCCGTCGGTTTTCAAGACCGGTGCTTTCGACCACTCAGCCATCCCTCCAAAGGATGGGCGCAGATTTTACAGTCCTGCGCCGAAGTGTCAAGCGCGAAGGCCAAATTATTTTGCAAGTTACCGAATTCACTGCCTTTTTACGGCTGTATCGCCCAGATCTTCAAGCCTTCGCGGTGGAGCAAACAGATAGCCCTGCAGTTCATCGCAGGCCTGCTGCCCAAGGAATTCCGCCTGTTCGGCTGTTTCAACTCCTTCGGCCACCACCTTCAACCCCAACGAGTGGGCCAGCAGGATGATGGTTTGCACAATAATCCTGTCATCAGCATCGGTACCAATATCACGTACGAAAGAGCGATCAATCTTGAGGTAGTCAATCGGCAAGCGCTTGAGGTACTCCAGTGATGAGTAACCGGTACCAAAGTCATCAATCGCCACTTCAACACCGAGTGCCTGCACCTCGGAGAGCTGCGCCACAGTGGTGTTGAAGCTTTCCACCAGTGCGCTCTCCGTTACTTCGATACAGAACTGCTCTGGCCCAAGGTGGTACTCTTCCAAAACCTCACGCAGTGCATCCACCCAGCTGCCACTCTGGAACTGGCGTGGCGACAGGTTGATAGCGACCTGAAGGCCTTTCAGCGGCGTTTGTTGCAGGTCTCGCCCAACCTGATGCAACAGCCAGACCGTCATCGACTCCAGCGCTTGGCTGGCTTCGGCAATGGGAATGAACTCGGCCGGCGATACCAGCCCCAACTCATGGCTGTGCCAGCGCATCAATGCCTCGTAGCCGCAGACTGCGCCGCCAGGCAGTACCTTGGGCTGATAGACCAGATACAGCTCGTCACGCTCAAGCGCTTCGTTCAACCCAGTTTTGATGCGCATATTGCGCTGGTTACGAGCATTGATTTGTGGATCGAAGAACGCATAGCGCCCTCGACCCTGCTCTTTGGCAAAGTACATGGCGGCATCGGCATGGCCTACCAGAGTGTCCTGATCCTCGCCATCACGCGGATAACTGACGATGCCGATACTGGAGCCGATGCGCACAGCATGCCCTTCGACTTTGAATGGGGTTTTCAGCTGATCGATCAGTTTGTTGGCGACCGCAGCCAGGCTGTCATCCCCTTCCGGCTGCGGCAGCAGTACAGTGAACTCGTCCCCCCCAAGACGGAAGGCACTGTCCGACTCCCGCAGGCAACCCTTGAGCCGCTCGGCCACCTGACACAGCAGTTGGTCTCCCACGGCATGGCCATGGCTATCGTTGACTTCCTTAAACAAGTCCAAGTCGATGAACAATAAACCGAAAGTTTCATCGTAACGCTTGCCCCGGCGAAGTGCTTCTGACACTCGGCGCATGAACTCAGTGCGATTGTAGAGGCCGGTCAGCGTATCGTGGTAGGCAAGATGATGCAGGTTGCGCTCTGCGTTTTTCTCTTCGGTTATGTCCTGAAAAATGCCAAAGTAACCATCCAGCTCACCCTTGCGATTGAGTATGGTGCTGATTGACAGGCGCACTGGATAGACCGTTTTGTCAGCTCTCCGGTTCCACAATTCACCGCTCCATTTGCCATTGCGCTGAATGTCCTGCCACATGCGGGCGTAGAATACCGCGTCCTGATGCTCGGATTTCTGAACTGATGGAAGCTGCCCCAGCAGCTCCTCGCGACCGTAACCGGTCATATCAAGCAACGACTGGTTCACGTCCACAATGCGGTTTTCAGCATCGGTAATCATGATCCCTTCGGCTGTGTGTTCAAAAATACGCTGGGCGATACGTGCCAGATTCTCGTTGCGCTCCTGTTCGGTCACATCGGTCGCAACAGTGCATAAGGCATAGGGCATGCCATCTTCCCCCACCAGGGGAAACTTGACCATGAACCAGTTGTGCATCTCCCCTTTGACCGGCAAGTTCGTCTGAAACTGCATTGCCTTGCCTGTTTGCATCACCTCGCGATCGCGCTTTGCAACCTCTCCTGCCCAAGGCTCGGGAACCAGATCAAACACGGTTGAGCCATTCTCGTCAGGCTTGCCAAGGGTTTCGATAAACCGTTCGTTGACCATGCGGTAGAACCCTTTGGGGTCCTTGATGTACACCATGGAAGGGATAAAACGCAGGATGTTTTCCATCTGCCGATTGGCCTGCAGCAGTTGCCCCCGGCTTTGCTCAAGTCGCGCCGCCATCTTGTCGATGGCCTGTCCGATCAGGCTCAACTCATCGCGCCCCTTGAGGCCCGTACGCTGCCCCAGCTCATCGGCAGCCAGTGCCGCCGCCGTATTGGTGATCAGCAGCAGGCGCCGACTCACCGCTCGCTCAATCAATACCCATGCCAGGGTCGCCAGCAGCACCACCACCAATGCTACCCACACAAAGAGCAGGTCCAGTCGGTGCAACAAGGGCGCCATGGAACGCTCCAGATCCAGCTCAACCAGTACCAACCCCCAGTTATCCTGCAGAGAAGCACTCTGATCAAAGTAAATGTAGGGCATCAGGCCATACAGGGTATTTTCCCCCGCACTCTGGTGCTGATAGATCGGTTGCCGAGAGGTTGTCGCTTGAGCGATCAACTCAGGGGCAAAATGCAGTCCAAGGCTGCTAAGTGGCCGCCCCACCTGAGCCAGGCGACTGGAGGCAATTACCTGTCCCTGAGGGTCGGTCACCAACAGGTATTTGACTTCACGATGTGCGCTGCTGGCAGCGACTTCGCGTTTTACACCTTCCAGATCACCGTGACCTAGCATGTACTCGGTCGTACCCTGCAATCGATTGAGTGTATAGCGCAGGCTGTCTTCCATGTTCTGATGCAGAAGCTGGCCCAGATAGGGTTTGATCAGACCGAAGGCCAGCGCCAGCATCAGAAGTGCAAACAGCACGATGGTAACCGGAATGATACGCCGCAGCGGCAACTCAGTGATCAGTTTCATAGCTCGGATAATCCGCGTAGACCAGCCCGGACAGGTCAGGCAATTGCTGCATCAGTCCCTGTTCGAGCATCAACCTTGCCAGCGACTCTGCTTGCACTTGCAGCTCAGAAGGCTTGCCGCTCATCAGGGCTGAGGAGCGCTTCGGGCCCGGCTGTTCCAGTTGTTGCAGGCTTCTGAGTACTTCAGCGGCCGAACCGCCAATACGGGCCGTCATCACTTCGGCCGCCGGCTCTGGCGACTGGTGCAGATACTCCAGCGCCCGATTCCAGGCATCAATGAGATGATGGATCTGCCTGCGGTGGGATTTCAGCAGTGACTCACGCACTACCAGCAAATCCACCACTTCTCCTGGAATCATTGAAGAGTCAAACAGTATGACCGCCCCCTGCGCCAACAACTGTTGACGAACGGGTTCAAACGTCACCACCGCATCCACCTGGCCTTTGAGCCAAGCTTCATGGTGTTCGTTAACTTCAAGATGAACAATCTCTACATCCGTGGCGCTCATCCCATGCAATGCAAGCGCACGTGACAGCATGTAGGCACCCAGTGCCGTCGCCTCTACCCCGACACGCTTGCCACTCAGGTCTTGTATCTGCTTAAAACCTGGACGCGCCAGAATGACATCAGCCCCGTTGGATATATCCGCCACCTGTACAATCACTGGCTTCAGGCCAGCTTCACGCAGACTGATCACTTCATCCAGTGTCAGCGCTGCCGCGTCAATGGCACCTTTGCGGTAGGCACGCATGACCTCACTGGCCGACAGGAGCTCAACCAACACAACGTCATCTCCCGACAGATAGCCCCGTTCGCGTGCAAGATAAAGCGGCTCATAACCGGGCCAGAGGTTTGTGCCCAACTTGATAGGGGATGAAGGGGGCGACAGACAGCCCGCTGTCACCAGAAGGGGGATCAGCAGCAGACACAGTATTTGCAGTCGTCTCTTCAGCCGCATCCCGGCAACTCTCCATGACTAAATATGACGACAGTTTACCGCAACCAGGCAGCCAAGTCCTCGCTGACGGAACCAAAACGGGATGCTCGATACCAAAGTTCCATACCCTGTGAATTACTCTACAGACCCGAGTCGAATTGCCTTCATGCATACATGTTATGCACTAAAGTATTCACAATCCACAAGCCTTTTCGATGCGGTTGATAACCTGATCCGTTTTGCTCACATATTCTGTGCAAAACCTCATGGATAAGTTCGGGAAAGTGTGCAAAACAAAACAATAACCCTCTGTAAATAAAAGATATTTCAAAAGCGTACAATTCTTGATCGAGATAGGGATGGTTTTCCTCAGGCCTGTTTTGTCAACCCCAATCCCGATATCAATTCCGTTAAGTTAACGCTTTATCTGAAGTAGAGCATGATTTTTATTCACACCCAGACAGGATCATAAAACACCCCTCCTCGGGCCTGTGCATGAAACCTGTATGGGCTGAGGATGAAAGTCCAGAATGCCCCTCAGGGACGCCGCGCCATCCACCACGCGTCTTCCCAGTAAGGGTTATCCAGCCGCGAGATCATCACGCCACGACTGGTAGACGCGTGGATAAATTCGCCATTGCCGATATAGATGCCGGCATGTCGCTGCTTCCAGCCAGTCTTGAAAAATACCAGATCAGCCGGTTGCAGCTGATGCCGCTTTACCGGAGAACCTATACGGGCCTGTTTTTCGGTTGTGCGGGGTAACTGGGTGCCATTTAAATCTGCATAGACCTGCTGGATAAAGCCGGAACAGTCCACACCTGAACGGTCCTGGCCACCGTAACGATAGGGGGTACCTGCCCACTGGCTGTAGTGGTCAAGGAGTTGCTGTCGCTGTGGATGATGCAGATCAGCGGGCATATGGCCATAACGCGGAGCGCTGCTGCAGCCCGCCAGCAGCAGCGCCATGAGTGTCAGCAACGTAAGTGAGCGTGGCATGACCGTCTCCTCAAACATTCATGTTTAATGTTTAACCACTCAAGGCATTCAAGGTCAAGCCAATAACCCGCTTCAGTGCAGCTCTGTCACGCGCTTTCTGCTAGTATGCTCGCAACTGATTTCAAGCGAGAAAAAACCCGTGTTTGCTGACCTGATGCTGCATGACCGCCTGCTCAAGGCGATCGATAAACTTGGCTTTACCCAACCTACAGCCGTACAGCTGGCGGCACTGCCCCCGGCACTGGAGGGCAAGGATCTGATCGTGGGCGCCGAAACCGGCAGCGGCAAAACGCTCGCCTTTGTTATTCCCATGTTGCAGCACTTTCTGGATAACCCATCGCCCAATACCGGTACCCGTGGCCTGATCCTGACCCCCACACGCGAGCTTGCCGAGCAGGTGTGTCAAAGCGTCAAGGATCTGGCCACCTTTACCCGCGTCACCACCATGACCGTCTGTGGCGGCACCGGCTTTAAGGAGCAGGCCGCCGAGATGCGCAAGAACCCAGAAATTCTTGTGGCGACTCCGGGCCGTCTGATGGAGCACCTTGAGCGTGAAACCCTGGATTTCGGAGATCTGGAATTCCTGATTCTGGACGAAGCTGACCGCATGCTGGACATGGGCTTCCGTGACGAGGTGCTGGCGATCACCGAGATCTGCCGCAAGGATCGCCAGTCGATGGTGTTTTCCGCCACCCTGACCCACCCCGGGGTGCATGACCTGCTGCCGCAGGTGCTGAACGAGCCGGAACAGCTGCTGCTGAACACGCCGCAAAACGCGCAGGCCAATATTCAGCAGCAGATCATTCTGGCCGATGACGACAAGCACAAGGAGCGTCTGGTGGAGTGGCTGCTGGCCAACGAAACCTATGACAAGGTGATCATCTTCACTAACACCCGCGTCAAGGCGCAGTGGCTGGCCAAGAGCCTGCAGCGCCAAAACCGCCGCTCCGGAGTCCTGCACGGCGAGATGAGTCAGGATGAGCGCAAGCATGTGATGGGGCTGATGCGCAGCGGCAAGATCAATATCCTGGTTGCCACCGACGTGGCCGCCCGTGGACTCGATATTCAAGGGCTGGATATGGTGATCAACTTCGATATGGCACGCAAGGGTGACGAACACCTGCACCGCGTCGGCCGTACCGGACGCCAGGACAAGCCGGGGTTGGCGATCTGTTTGATCGAGCATACCGAATGGAATTTGATGTCCAGCATTGAGCGTTACCTGCGCATCAAATTCGAGCGCCGCACTTTGAAAGGTGTGGAAGCCAACTACAAAGGGCCGAAGAAGCTGAAAGCCTCGGGCAAGGCTGCCGGTACCAAAAAGAAAAAGAGTGACAGCAAGGACGGCAAGAAGTCAGCCGCCAAATCCGAGGGCAAACAGCGCCTGCGTGATCGCAAACAGGTGGGCAAGCGCCGTACTACCGCAGCACCCAAGCCCCCTGCCGATCTGGCCGATGGCTTTATGCCGTTGAAGAAAAAACGTTCCGACAGCGACAGCTGATCCCGCGTTGTACTGCCACGATGCCGGCCCGCTGCTTCCTGCAGTGGCCGGCTCTCACCATCGCCTCCACTCCGACCTGTCCCCAGCGCATCATAGCTCTCACACAAAGAGCGATCGCTCTTTATTGTCATAATTGCAACTTAATTTCTCAAAATCGACAACAAAAATCATTATTTTTGCCCAATTCAGGCCACTGTTTTACAAATTTGCAACAATCAAACTACATACATTCCCGCATTCACTGCTAGAATCCGCCTCCACCAGACTGCATAAATATTAATCACTATCAGAATATGCAGGCTTGTTGACAACAAACAGGAACGACCATGTCTTCAACTTCACGAATTTTGTGTTCGCGTTTGCGTGAGCGCATCATGAGCGCCGAACAGGCCGCTGAACTGATCTCTCCCGGCGCCAACGTCGGCATGAGCGGCTTTACCGGTGCCGGTTATCCCAAGGCTGTACCCGCGGCGCTGGCCGAGCGTATTCGCCATCACAATGCCACCGGCGGTAAACCGTTTCGGATCAATGTCTGGACCGGTGCCTCCACTGCTCCCGAGTTGGATGGCGCCTTGGCGGAAGTGGACGGCATCGAAATGCGCCTGCCGTTCCAGAGCGACCCAATCTGCCGCGGGCGGATCAACAGTGGCACGATGGAGTATGTGGATTACCACCTGTCTGAAGTGTCGCAATACGCCTGGTCAGGCTTTCTCGGCAAGATGGATATCGCCCTGATCGAAGTCGCCGGTATCCGCGAGGATGGCAGCCTGATCCCTTCTTCATCCATCGGCAACAACAAGACCTGGATCGAGCAGGCCGACAGAATCATTCTTGAGGTCAACGCCCAGCAGAACGCCAAGCTGGAAGGGATGCACGACATCTATTACGGCACCGCCCTGCCGCCCAACCGCAAACCGATCATGCTGACCCACCCGGCGGATCGCATTGGTGAAGCCTATCTGCACTGCCCTGTGGATAAAGTGATCGCGGTGGTGGAAACCTCGGCAGCGGATCGCAACTCCCCGTTCAAGGCACCGGATGCCACCTCCAGGCGGATCGCCGAGCACATTCTCGAATTCTTCCAGCGCGAAATTGAAATCGGCCGCCTGCCGAAAGAGCTGCTGCCGATCCAGTCCGGTGTGGGCAACATCCCCAATGCGGTACTGGAAGGATTGGATGCAGGCCCGTTCAAAAACCTGACAGCCTTCACCGAAGTGATTCAGGACGGCATGCTGAAGATGCTCAAATCCGGCACCCTGGGCGTTGCCTCGGCCACTGCCTTCTCGCTGAGTCCCGACGGCATCCGTGAGTTCGATGAGAATATCGACCTCTATCGCGACAAGATCATTCTGCGCCAGCAGGACATCTCCAACCATCCGGAGCTGGCCCGTCGGCTCGGCATCATCGCCATGAACGGGCTGATCGAAGCCGATATTTACGGCAACGTGAACTCGACCCACATTATGGGCAGCCGGATGATGAACGGTATCGGCGGTTCAGGGGATTTTGCCCGCAACGGCTATCTGTCGATCTTTGTCTCGCCCTCCACGGCCAAGGACGGCGCGATCTCCTCCATCGTACCGATGGTGTCCCATGTGGATCACACCGAACACGACGTGAAGATCATCGTCACCGAACAGGGTCTGGCGGATCTGCGCGGACTGTCACCCCGCCAGCGTGCCCATGCGATCATCAACAACTGTGCACATCCGGATTTCCGCGAACGCCTGCTGGACTATTTCAACCGCGCCTGTGCCAGCGGTCGCGGCATGCATACGCCACACCTGCTGGATGAAGCTCTGAGCTGGCACCAGCGCTATGAAACCGAGGGGCGGATGTAACCCGCCCCTCCATCCCGATGCTCTAAGCGTTTGGCGCCCCTCCTGAGGCGCCTTTTTTTTGCCTCGTATTCCCCGACGTCCGGACTCCCGTTCCGTACAGGATCTGTTACCCTGTAGTGAGTCAATCGGGCTGCCTTGGCAGTCCTGCAGGAGGGTACATGGACAACTCTCAACTCTTGCTGTTACTGGTGGCGCTGGCGCTGGGCATGTTGATCGGGCTGCAGCGCGGCTGGCACGAGCGCAATACACCCGCCGGCGGTCGTATTGCCGGAATCCGCACCTTCGGTCTGCTGGCCCTCAGCGGCGCACTGGCCGGATTGCTGACAACGCCACTGGGACCCGGCATCGCCATCGCCATGGGGCTGGCAGTGACGCTGCTGCTGGGGCTGGCGCACTGGCTCGATTCGAATGATGACCACGACTACGGCATGACCACCGTTGTGGCCGGGATCGTCACCTACCTGACCGGCCTGCTCACCGTACTGGGCGACCTGAGCCTGGCCGTTGCCGTGGCGGTCATCACCACCATCGTGCTGCACTTCAAGCAGACACTGCATCAGGCGCTGGAGCACCTGAGCGACAGCGAGATGCGCGGTATCCTGCAGCTGGCTCTGATCTCGGCTGTACTGCTGCCGGTACTGCCCAACCAGAGCTACGGCCCTTGGGATGCACTTAACCCCTACGAAATCTGGCTGATGGTAGTGCTGATCGCCGGTATCAGTCTGGCAGCCTACTTTGCCATGCGCCTGACCGGGCCCGACAAGGGGGTGATGATTACCAGCATTCTGGGAGGGCTGGCATCCAGTACCGCACTGACCCTGAGTCTGGCACGCATGAATGCCCGCGTGCCCATGCCTCGGCTGCTGGCCTGTGGCATTCTGCTGGCCTCGGCCATCATGTATCCACGCATTCTGCTCGAAGTGGCTGTGATCAACCCCGAGTTACTGCCGCCGCTCCTGCCTCCGATGCTGGCCATGATGCTGGCCTGCGTAATCAGCGCAGTGTGGCTCTGGATCAAACGAGAACCCTATGCAGAAGTGGATACCAGCAAGCTCTCGACACAGCCCTTCCAACTGATCCCGGCCCTTCAGTTCGGCCTTTTATTGGCGGCCATCCTGCTGATCGCTCACGGCATTCGAGAGCATATGGGCGAGCAGGGGCTGTGGCTGGTGTCCATTGTCGCCGGCCTGACCGATGTTGATGCCATCACGCTGACGCTGGCTCGCATGGCACAGGACAGCATCGGCAGCGAAACGGCCGTCACCGGAATTACCCTGGCCGCGATCACCAACACATTGGTCAAGGGTGGTCTGGCACTGTTTGCCGGCCATGCTTCACTGTGTCGCCCGCTCTGGCCCGGCTTGCTGTTCGCAGTTGCCCTGGCACTGCTAACCTTATGGATACTCTGAATCCGCAATCAATGGATGCTGACATGCACGAGACCTTGCTGAAACCCGAACAGTTGCGCCATCGCTGTGACCTTGAAGCGCTGGGCATCACCTCAACCACCGATATCACGCCAGACTACTCGGTTCTGGGGCAATCACGGGCGCTGGATGCGATTCAGTTTGCCATCGGCATGGATCATCCCGGCTACAACATTTTTGTCAGCGGCTCTACCGGCGTCGGCAAACGGGAGCTGGTATCCCGCATCGTCAGCGCCGAGGCCGCCAGCGGTGAAGAACCGAGTGATTGTTGCTACATCCACAATTTCGACCGCCCCAACCAGCCGTTCAAACTGATCATGCCCCGAGGCATGGGGCAAAACCTGCATGAAGATCTTCGCAAGCTGATTGAAGTCCTGCTGCTGCGTGTTCCGGCGCAGTTTAAAAGTGATGAATATCGTAACCAGCTGCAGCAACTGAACGACGAGTTTCAGGCGCGAGAGGAGCAAAACTTCAAGGCACTGGGGCAGAAGGCGCGCGAGTCCGGTATCACTCTGATGCGTACTCCCGGTGGTTATACGCTGGGGCCAGTACGTGACGGCAAGCTGATGACGCCGGATCAGTTCAACCAACTGCCGGAGGAAGAGCGGGCCAGAATCAAGGCGGCGGTGGACGAGCTGAACGAGGAACTGACCGAGCTGGTGCATGAGGTTCCAAAAATGCATCAGGAACATCAGGCACGCATCCGCGAGCTGGAGCAGGAAACCACACAGGGTGTCATAGACCCAGCACTGAATAATCTCCGGCAGAAATACGGCAGCCATACCGAAGTGCTCGACTTCCTCGATACCATCCATCAGGACATGATTGAGAATGTGGACGACTTTTTCCCCTCGGAAGAAGAGGAGCGTGCCCCGCTGCACAAACGTGCCCGCTCCGGTAAGTTCCGCCGTTATCAAATCAATGTGCTGGTGGGGCATGAGAAAAACGGCGGTGCGCCCGTTGTCTACGAGGACATTCCCAGCTACCAGAATCTGATCGGTCGAATTGAGTACGAAGCTCACTTCGGCACGTTGAGCACCGATTTCAGTCTGATCCAGCCCGGTGCTCTTCACCGCGCCAACGGCGGCTACCTGGTGGTGGATGCCCAGAAACTGCTCTCCTTCCCTTTTGCCTGGGAGGGCTTGAAACGTGCCCTGCGCAACCGCGAGATTCGCATCGACCCGCTGGAAAAGATGTACGGCATCAGTGGCACCCGCTCGCTGGAGCCGGAGCCGGTACCGCTCAATGTGCGCGTGGTGCTGATCGGAGACCGGCGCCTCTACTATCTGCTCAAGCATTACGATCCGGAGTTCACCACCCTGTTCAAGGTCTATGCCGACTTCGCCGAAGGCTTTGATCGTGACCGCGAGAACCTGCAGAGCTATATCGGCCTGATCGCCATGCTGGTACGTGAAGAGGGTCTGACGCATTTTGACCGCAGTGCGCTGGAAGCGGTGATCGAGCACAGCTCGCGCCAGATGGACGACAGCGAAAAGCTGTCGCTTAACCGCGGGCAACTGATCGACCTGCTGCGCGAGTCCAGTTTCTGGGCCTTGCGCCAGGGCGCATCACAGACCGGTCGCAGCCATGTGCAGAAAGCGATAGAGCAGCAGCGCTACCGCAGCAGCCAGTATTCCGAACTGCTGCAACAGCAGATCGAACGCGGCACCCTGATCGTCAACACCAGCGGCAGCGCCGTTGGGCAAGCAAACGGTTTGTCGGTATTCCAGCTGGGCGATCAACGCTTCGGCAAACCCAGTCGAATATCGGCCACCGCCAGAATGGGTACGGGGCGCATGCTGGATATCGAGCGTGAAATCAAACTGGGGGGGCCGCTACACTCCAAGGGGGTGATGATCCTCGGGGCTTGCATCGGTACCCGTTATGCCCGTAACCAGCCGCTTTCACTCAACGCCAGTCTGGTGTTCGAACAGTCCTATGGCCCGGTGGATGGCGACAGTGCTTCAGCCATCGAGCTTTGCGTGCTGTTGTCCGCCATCACAGGTTTACCGCTGAAACAGAGTTTTGCCGTTACCGGCTCGATCAACCAGCATGGTGAAATTCAGGCAATTGGCGGCGTCAACGAAAAAATCGAAGGCTTCTTTGAGCTGTGTTGCTCCCGTGGGCTGGATGGCAGTCATGGCGTCATCATTCCGGCCAGTAACGAGCCACATCTGATCCTGAGTGAAGAAGTGGTGGATGCCTGTCGCGAAGGGCAGTTTTCCATTCACGCTGTCAGCCAGTTGGATCAGCTGATTGAACTGCTGTTCGGACGAGAAGCCGGGGCTGCCGACCGTGAAGGGCGTTACCCACCCTCTACGGTAAACGGCATGGTACAGCTGCAACTGTCGGACTGGGCAGAACAGGCGCGCAAGCTCGCCGCCAAGGGAGATGACTAGTCTTGTAAACCTTTCACTCACGCCACAGGCAGGAGGATTCAAACGATGAACGCAGATGAGGTGACACAAACCCTTACACTGGGGTCGAAACAATACACTTACAGCAGTCTGAAACAGGCTGCCGACTCATTGGGTGATATCAGCCGACTGCCCTGTTCACTCAAGGTACTGCTGGAAAATCTGCTGCGCCATATCGATACCGATGCGGTACAGCTTGAAGATCTGCAGGCACTGGTGGACTGGCAGCATCAAGGCGGCCACTCCGAGCGTGAGATCGCCTACCGCCCGGCTCGTGTATTGATGCAGGACTTTACCGGCGTTCCCAGTGTGGCTGATCTGGCCGCCATGCGTGATGCCGTTGCTGCGCTCGGGGCCGACCCACAACAGGTCAATCCGCTGTCGCCGGTGGATCTGGTGATCGACCATTCGGTGATGGTGGACCATTTTGCCAGCGCCGATGCCTTTCATGACAACGTCAAACTTGAAATGGAGCGCAACCACGAACGTTACGCGTTCCTGCGCTGGGGCCAGACCGCGTTTGACAACTTCCGCGTTGTACCGCCGGGCACCGGCATCTGCCATCAGGTCAATCTGGAGTATTTGGGTCAGACGGTTTGGCGTGAGGAGCGCGACGGCACAACCTGGGTTTACCCGGATACACTGGTGGGGACCGATTCCCACACCACTATGATCAACGGCCTTGGCATTCTGGGTTGGGGCGTGGGCGGCATTGAGGCCGAGGCCGCAATGCTGGGGCAGCCGATCTCCATGCTGATCCCCGAGGTTGTAGGCTTCAAGCTCACCGGCGCGCTGCGCGAAGGGATCACCGCCACCGACCTGGTCCTGACCGTGACCGACATGCTGCGCAAACATGGGGTGGTGGGCAAGTTCGTCGAGTTCTACGGCGACGGTCTGGCGCAGTTGCCACTGGCCGACCGCGCCACTCTGGCCAATATGGCGCCCGAATATGGTGCTACCTGCGGTTTCTTCCCGGTAGACGAGGAAACCCTGCGCTACCTGCGTCTGTCCGGTCGCAGTGAGGAGCAGGTTTCGCTGGTCGAGGCTTACTGCAAGGAACAGGGCCTGTGGCGCAACGCAGGCGATGAACCGATTTTTACCTCAACACTGGAGTTGGATCTGGATACCGTAGAAGCGTCGTTGGCAGGCCCGAAGCGGCCTCAGGATCGAGTCGCGCTGAGCCAGCTGAAATCCCGTTTTGACGAACTGATGGCGCTGAATCTCAGTGCCCCTCCAGCCGATGCAGTGAGCGATCTGGAAGACGAGGGTGGACAACCCGCCCCCGGTGCGTCCGGTGAAGTGGACGTGGAATACGCCGATGAGCGATTCAAGCTTCGGCACGGCGCAGTCGTGATTGCGGCGATCACCTCCTGCACTAATACTTCCAACCCCGGCGTAATGCTGGCGGCCGGCCTGTTGGCACAGAATGCGGTGGCAAAGGGGCTGACGCGCAAACCCTGGGTCAAAAGCTCGCTGGCACCCGGCTCCAAGGTTGTGACCGAGTACCTGCAGGCGGCCGGGCTGAACAGAGCACTGGATCAGCTCGGTTTTAATCTGGTGGGATACGGTTGTACCACCTGTATCGGCAACTCCGGCCCGTTGCCTGAGCCGATCGAGATTGCCGTACGTGAGCAGGATCTTACCGTTGCATCGGTACTGTCCGGCAACCGTAATTTTGAGGGCCGCGTACACCCGGCCGTGAAAACCAACTGGCTGGCCTCGCCACCGCTGGTGGTTGCCTTTGCGCTGGCCGGTAGGGTAGATATCAACCTGGCCGATGAACCAATCGGGGCAGACCGAGATGGCAAACCGGTCTACCTTAAAGATATCTGGCCCAGCCAGGCCGAAATTGCCGAGGCGCTGGAACAGGTCAACACCGAAATGTTCCACCGTGAATACGCTGCAGTCTTTGATGGCGATGCCCAGTGGCAGTCGATCGAAGTGGCCACTGGCAACACCTATGACTGGCCTGATTCCAGTTATATCCAGCAGCCCCCCTTCTTTACAGACATGAGCCGAAAGCCCGAGCCGGTCGAGGATATCACCCGTGCTCGGGTTCTGGCATTGCTGGGTGATTCGGTCACCACTGACCATATCTCGCCTGCGGGCGCGATCAAACCAGACAGCCCTGCCGGTCGCTACCTGCAGCAACTGGGCATAGCGCAGAAAGACTTCAATTCCTACGGCTCTCGTCGTGGCAACCATGAAGTGATGATGCGTGGCACCTTTGCCAACGTACGTATTCGTAACGAGATGCTGGACGGGGTAGAAGGGGGTGAAACCCGCCATTTCCCCAGCGGGGAACAGTTATCAATTTACGATGCAGCCATGCGCTATCAACAGGAAGGACGAGAACTGGTGGTAATCGCCGGTAAGGAGTATGGCACCGGCTCGTCACGCGACTGGGCCGCCAAGGGTACGCGCCTGCTCGGCGTGCGAGCGGTAATCGCCGAATCGTTCGAGCGCATACACCGCTCCAATCTGCTGGGCATGGGGGTATTGCCGCTGGAGTTTGTCAATACCGACCGCAGGCAGCTGGCGCTGACCGGCGAGGAGGAGATCAGCCTGACCGGGCTGGATCAGCTCAAACCACAGCAGCAGTTGACCTTGAACATCCGTTATCCTGACGGGCGCGATGTTCAGGCCAGCGTGCGCTGCCGCATCGATACCGGCAACGAGCTGGCCTACTTCCGCCATGGCGGGATTCTGCACTATGTGCTGCGCCGGATGATCGGCGCTGCCTGATCAGGTTCGGAAGTGCACCACCATATCGTGCATTTCCACCGCCAGCCGTGACAGTTCGCGGCTGGCGGCACTGGTTTGGTTGGCACCGGCTGCGGTCTGGGTGGACAGATCACGGATGTTGACCAGATTCTGATCCACTTCACGGGCCACTTGTGCCTGCTCTTCGGCGGCACTGGCGATCACCAGATTGCGGTCATTGATCTGGCCAATTGACTGGAAAATCTCTTCCAGTGCGGTTGAGGCAGCATTGGCCCCCTGCAATGTGCGTTCGGCGCGCTCACGGCTGGTTTGCATCGACTGCATCACGTTGTCGGTACCTTCACGCATCGCCTGAATCAAGCGCTCAATCTCCGCGGTGGAAGACTGTGTACGCTGTGCCAGCGTGCGCACCTCATCCGCCACCACAGCAAAACCGCGCCCGGCCTCTCCCGCCCGCGCCGCTTCGATCGCTGCGTTCAGCGCCAGCAGGTTGGTTTGCTCCGCCACATTGTGGATCACATCCAGAATCTGACCGATGTTGCGACTGTGCTCGGCAAGCTCACCGACCTGTTTGGCTGTATGCTCCACATCTTCCGCAACCGCATGGATGTCGGTAGTGGTAATACGCACCCCTTCACGGCACTGCACCGCCAGTTGATTGGATGCCTGCGATGCTTCGGAAGTGGTCACCGCGTTGACGGCCACATCATCCACCGCCGTGCTCAACTCTGTTATGGCCGTGGCGGCCTGCTGTAACTGATCACTCTGTTGCTGTAGACCGCGCTGGCTTTCATCGGTCACCGAATTAAGCTCTTCCGCCGCCGATGCCAGCTGGCTGGATGACTCCATCAGCGAGCGGATCATGCTGCGCTTGGTCTGCTGCATCTCCTGCAACGAACGGAACAGATCACCGATCTCATTACGGCTTGCGGTATCAATTGCACGGGTCAGGTCGCCCGATGCGATCGCCTGAAAGTGGCTTTGCGCCAGCAGCAGCGGGTCGATCACCTGACGCCGCACAAACCACAGGCTCAGACTCACCAGCAGGAGTGCCAGCAAAGTCACCGCTATCGCTTCTCCCGTGGCCAGATGGTAGGTGCCTTCCGCCGCTTCCATGCGCTTGGCGTTGTTGATACGCATCTGTTGCTGAAACTCCAACAGCGCCGCATAGTAACCATCACTGGCGTCCCGGGCTTCCAGGTTCGCTGCCAGGAATGCGTCGCGGTTACGGGCCTTCAGCGCCTTGTTCAGACGTTCAACCGCCTGTTGGAACTGCGCGAAACGGCGCTCCATCTGCTGCGCGATCGGCTGGATCAGGTCAGACTTTTGCGCAACAACAAAGGGCTGGAACAGCTCGGCCGCTTCCCGCGCAAAGCGCACCGAAGCATCATGACTGAAGCGGGCATTGTCCAGATTACCGTTTTGGTATTCGGCTTCGGCACCAATCACCGCGAGTCGGGCACGCAGCACAGTGATCAGGGTGTTGGTGACGGGTACCGTTTGCTCACGCGTGATCCGGTCCAGTTCGGCCAATGCACGATTAGCATCACGGGCGGCCAGCCAGGCGTTGATACTGGTCAGAACGAGTACGGCACTGAAGGTCAGCAGAATGACCAGCAGTGCCGTACGAATTTTCACATGGTTGAGTTTCATGAGGGCCTTCTAAACTGTTGTTTAAATGCGACTGAAAACGATTAGGATTTTCGCGTATTCAGTCGCAGAAGGCGCAACTCAAATCAGCAACGCTGTGTTGCAGCCTCAGGCTGCTTCCTGGCCCTGCTGCGTCAGCCAGTGATTGATGGCACCAATACCCTCCAGTACCGGCTGTGCAACTTGCTCCAGATCGGCATCCGGCTGCAGCGCCAAGTCGCCATCAAAGTTCACATAGGAAAGCCGCGCGACCAGTTCCTGCGCCGGCATGCCGAATGCCGTGCCCGGCAGCAGGGCAACACCGGTCTCTTCCAGCAGCGCTGTGCAGAGCTGATCCGAGCCGTGGATTCCACGTCGTGCCAGCTGGTCACGCCAGGCGGCAAAGTCCGGGAACAGGTAAAAGCCGCCTTCAGGTGAAGCAGTGGCAACACCCGCCTCGTTCAAACGGGCTGCAGCCGCGTTGCCGATCAGGCTCAACACTTCACGCTCACGCGCTACATAGGCCCGAACGTCCGGCCCAAATGTATAGGCCTCGATGGCGGCATACTGCACTGGAGAGCTGACGCAGGACCAGGTCTCGGATGCCACACCAAGCAGACGCGGCAACAGATTTCCCGCCAATGCTTCAGGCACATGCATAACGCCCAGGCGCCAGCCACCGGCTCCACACCACTTGGACAGCCCACCGGTTACCAGTGTGCCTTCCGGATAGTAGCGCGCCAGTGAACGATGCTGACCTGTATGGTTGAGCATGCCGTAGATCTCATCACTGATCACCAGAATGTTGTAGCGTCGCATCACACCAACCAGCGCCTGCAGTTCGGCTTCGCCGTAGGTGGTGCCACTGGGGTTGCCTGGATAGTTTAGCACCAGAATCAGCGGCAGTTCGGGCTGCTCACGCGCGGCACAGAACTTCTCCAGCTGCTCGGCGCTCAGTCGCCAATGACTTTCTGCTGTGGTCTGCAGCCGATGTACCGCATGACCAGCCAAATGCGCCTGCGGCTCATAGGAGACCCAGCTGGGAGAAATCAACAGCACTTCGGCGCGAGTAAACGCCGCCATCACTGCAGAAATCAGCAGCTTGCTGCCCGGACCTACCAGTACACGCTCAGCCTGCCAGTCCACACCATCCTGTTCTCGATGAAATATGGCTACAGCTTCACGCAGAGGCTTTAGCCCTTGCACCGGCAGGTAGGATTTTTCTGCGGCGTGCTCGCTCAGGCGTGTCGACACCTCCGCCGGCACCGGAAAGGGTGACTGGCCAAAACCGAAACGAAACACCTTGCGGCTGGCTTCAAGTGCACCGGAGCGCTCGTTGATCAGCAGTGTTTCAGAGTGGTTGATGGGGCGAAGATAGGCATCGACTGACATGATTGCGGGTCCTGTGGATATTGATATGTGGGGTAATATGGACCAGCTGAAAATCTTTTCAATAATGGACTATCATATGGAAAATTATTTTCATATTTCAGATGGATTTTCCACCAGATTCCTTATTTATCTTTTATTTTCATGAAGATATGAATATGAGGCAAAAACGGGATAAAAAGGAATAAAAATGCGATGAGCACCCCTTTCACCTTTCCACCCGGCTCGCTGGCTCAGCTGCGCAAGCTGCCATCCCTGCTCAAGCGCGGCGAGTTGCAGCTGCCAATGGGCAAACGGCTGCTGAACGCGCTCTGTCTGATGCTGGATGATCCTCGCCTGGTCGCGACCCAAAGCATCACCGAGCTAGCACAAGCTACGGGGGTCAGCCCCGCCTCCCTGACCCGGCTGGCCAAGCTGCTGGGCTTTACCGGTTTTGTGCAGTTTCAAGCCCTGTTCCGTCAGGCACTGAGCCAACCGGGACGCTACTACAGCGCACAGGCCAGCGCACTGGTGAGCGGTGATCAAAATGCAAGTATATCCAGCCGGGTCGGTCAGCATCTGCAGCGTCAGATCCACAACCTGACCCAAAGCGCCGGCCAACTGAATGAAGAGCAGCTGCTGACGGCTGCCGGGATGCTGGTCAAGGCGCGCCGTATCCGTGTAGCGGGGCGGCGTCAGTCATTCGGCTTGGCGGTAATATTCAGTTACATGCTGGGACTGATTCGCGATGATACGGCGGTGGTCGGCGCGGCCGGAGAAGGTCAGGCGCAGGCGCTGGCCGAGCTGGGCAAGCGCGACCTGCTGGTGATGTTCGGTTCCGAGCCGTACAGTCGGGATTCGGTGATGCTTGCCCAGGTGGCACATCAATATGGCCTGCCCCTGCTGACCCTCACCGACAGCCATCACTCCCCCCTGGCACAGCTGGCCGATTGTACCCTGATCAGCTCTGGCGACAGTCCGCTGTACACCAACAGCATGATCGCGAGCCAGTTTTTGAGTGAAACCCTGTTGTTGCAAACGGCCCGCCTGCTCGGTGAAGATGCGGTGAAACGGCTGAGCCTGCGAGAGGAGTTAATCAATCGACTGAATGACGAATTTTAATACCGGCTTCAGCCAGACCTTCCGTCTGATCCACAACTTCAAGGATGGACTGAGTCTCCAGTACCTCAGTGTAAAGCCGATAACCGTTACGCCCATCCTGTTTGGCCGCATAGAGCGCGGCATCAGCCTGCCGCAGCACCTCTTCATGGTCTTCGGTGTGGGTCAGACTGGCACCAATACTGAAGGTCATGCGCAGGGATGCACCGCAGGGTGTTCTGACTACCTGACCGCGGATTACTCGCAGCAGACGCTCACAGATATGTTCGACCAAGCCCCTGTCTGCATCACGGATCATGATCAGGAATTCGTCCCCCCCCCAGCGTGAGGCCGCGTCATACTCACGCAACACCGAACGCAACACCGTCGCCACCACCACCAGGGCTTCATCGCCGACAGCATGACCGTAGCGATCATTGATCTCCTTAAACAGGTCCAGATCGATCCAGATGATGCCCAGTGGACGACCTTCGCGGGCACTGCGCTTGAGCTCTTCCCGCAAACGCTGATCCATGCCGCGTCGGTTCAGCAAGCCGGTCAATGGGTCGGTCTGGCTGAGCTGGTTCAGCGCTTCGGTCCGCTCCTGTACTTTCTGCTCAAGGTTAGTGCGCGCCTCGTATACCTCACGACTCATTTTTTCGAACTCTTCCACCAGCCGTGCGACTTCACCACTGGCACGCACGTTCAGTGGCTCGCCGGTGTATTCTCCCTTACGGAAACGTCGAATGGCCCGGTCCAGCGCCTGAAGAGGCTCCAGCACCACCCGGCCCAGTACAATGTGAAACACCAGTACCGTAATCAGCAGCGAAATACCAAATATCATCAGAATGGAGTTGAACCGACTCAGCGGCAGCAAGCGGTGCAGATCCATCAGGGTGACTTCATACCAATCAATATCAGGCAGATATGCCACCCCGGCAAGATAGCGTTTGCCATCGAGGGTGACAAACCGACTGATCACTTCCTGGGGGTCTTCCTTCACCTGCGCCATGGCCTGCTTCAACTGTGTGTAGTCTTCGCCCGGCATCATCACGCTCAAACGGCTCTGTTCATTGTCATTCTTGGTGAGACTGGCAAAATCTATCATCGACTGATCGCGATAGAGCTGGATCGCGCCCTGATGATTCACGAACAGGCTGGTGATGCCCTCTTCACCACTGTCGACAATATCATTGAGGAAACCACTGAGATTTAGACCGGTACCGGCAACTCCCAGAACCTCACCCGAGGGATTACGCAGTAGCACATCCACCCATAGCTTGGTAACGCCAAGGTGAGCATCAGGGTTAACATTGATATGCAGGTCGCGGTTTTGCTCGATCAGATCGAAGAACCAGCGATCAGCCGGCTCAGAGGCACTAAGCCGGTAACGCATCTGGTCACCGGCAAACTCGTTTTCGGCATTGTTGTAATAATAGTGCCCATTGCGCAATATACCGAGGAAATAGTTGCTGTCGGTAAAACTTTCTCGGTAACGCTCCAGCTCCATCAGACCATGGTACTCGGCGAGGATGTTATCCGGGTCTTCCAGCCATTCGATCAACACCGGCGAGCTCGACAGCTGACGTGCAAGCACGATCTCACGCAGCAGCGGTTGCAGCACCCGCTCCTTATCGTAAAGAACCTGCTTTTCAACGTATCTGAGCGCCCACTCCGTAATGATCCGCTCTGCCAGGGTCTGAACCGAGATCCAGACAGCGGCGGCTGACGCAAGAATCAGTACGACTGCGAGGAGGCTGAGCCTTGATTTAAGATTCAACCAGCACTTCTCCCCTTCCTCGACCCTGAGGGTGTGTCACTATTTGGTGACATATGAATGTATTGAATGACTATAGATGATAACTGATCGGTTAACCGAGAAAAGTAAAAAATCCGCTCAATGAAAAATCTTTTCCCTTTATAAGACATTTCTTTCGCGCATTGCCTCAAGGGCACCACTGATCCAGTGTATCCAGGTAGTTGGCCCGCTCCCAGCCGGAGGGGTCCTCGGCACGGGCATAACTGACACTGCCGCGCAGCTGATCCAAAGATTCATATTCATGTTGATCCAGCCAGTTCAGGATCGTGTCCCGCATCTGCTTCAGCACCCCCTCTCCCTGCTGCATCAGCACGCTGGCCAATTGAGCAACTTCGGCACCAACGAGCTGAGTGCGAATCACATCTTCACCGGTATGCACGCCCCCGGTAATCGCCATGTCCATCGCCACCTGAGCACGGATGATTGCCGCCCAGCGCAGACGTTCGTTCAGTTCGGCAGGACTCGACAGGTGCAGTTGCGGCACGATTTTCAGGCTCTCCAGATCCAGCGTTGGCTCAATAAAGCGGTTGAACAGGACCACCGCATCAGCACCCGCTTCACGCAACAGGTTCACCATATGCACCGGGCTGGAAAAGCGGGACGACAGCTTCACCGCCAGCGGCAACTGCGGTACGGCTGCCCGTACTGAGGTGAGGATATCCAGATAACGCTGTTCCACTTCGGCGCCGCTCTCGCGTACCGAAGCCGCTATATGATAGATGTTCAGCTCAAGTGCATCGGCGCCGGCCTGTGCCAGCTGCACGGCATGCTCTGCCCAGCCGTCTCGGCTGACCCCGTTGAGGCTGGCGATCACCGGTACTTTCAGGCGCGACTTCATACTCTGCAGCCGTTCGAGATAGTGCTCTTCAGCGGTACGGAAGGCATCAGGTACGGGCAGGAAATCATCCGATTCAAAGTGCCCTATTTCCTGTTCATACAAGAAATGGTGCAGCAGCTCATGGTCACGGCTGCACTCTTCCTCAAACAGGCTGTGCATGACAATGGCCGCAGCCCCTGCATCTTCGAGCCGACAGGCGCCATCCAGTGTGGCTGTCAACGGTGAAGCTGAAGGCACCAGTGGACTATCCAGTTCAAACCCCAGATAGCGGGTATGCAATCGCTTACTCATTCTGGCCTCCTGTTTCCGGCTCTGTGCCGGCAGGCGCACTCTCTGCCGATGCACTTTCTACGGCGGACCAGCTCAGTCCGGCCAATTGTTCATAGCGGTGGTAGCGTTCGTTAACCTCCCTCTGGGCCTGCTCCAGAAACACCTTGGACGCTTCGGGGTTGGCCCGTGCAAGCATGCTGAAACGCGCCTCGGAACGGGCGAACTGAGCATAGGGGATGGAAGGCGGTTTGGAATCCAGTTTGAGCGGATTCTCGCCCTGCTCAGCCCGGCGCGGGTCGTAGCGGAAGAGTGGCCAGTGACCGGATTCCACCGCCAGGCGCTGATGCTCATGGTTGTCGCCAGCCAGATTAAAACCATGCGCAATACAGGGTGAATAAGCGATGATCAGTGAAGGACCGTCCCAGCTTTCAGCCTCCTGAAAGGCGTGCAATGTCTGCATATCCTTGGCGGCATAGGCAACATGAGCGACATAGACGTGCTCGTAATCCATGGCGATACGGGCTAGATCCTTCTTCGCCACCGGCTTGCCGCCGGCGGAAAACTTGGCGACGGCACCGCGCGGCGTTGCCTTGGAAGTCTGGCCACCGGTATTGGAATAGACCTCGGTATCCAGCACCAGAATATTGACGTTACGACCGGACGCCAGCACATGATCAAGCCCACCGTAGCCAATATCGTAGGCCCACCCATCACCACCGATAATCCAGACACTGTGACGACACAGTTTGTCTGCCAGGTGATAGAGCTCATGCGCACGCAAGTCATCCATTCCCTGCAGGCGCTGGCGCAGCCTCGCAACCCGCTCCCGCTGGGCACGGATACCGGCCTCATCGTTCTGATCAGCCTGCAGCAACTCCTCCACCAGGTGCGCTTCCAGTCGGTCACTCAAGGCCTGCAGCAACTCAATAGCGTATTCCGTTTGCTTGTCCAGCGCGGCCCGCATGCCGAGGCCAAATTCGGCGTTGTCTTCAAACAGGGAATTGTTCCAGGCAGGTCCACGCCCTTCCGCGTTCATCGTCCAGGGAGTAGTCGGCAGGTTGCCACCATAAATAGACGAACAGCCAGTTGCGTTGGCAACCAGCATGTGATCACCGAACAGTTGGCTGAGCAGCCGAATGTAAGGCGTTTCACCACAGCCGGAGCAGGCGCCACTGAACTCGAACAGCGGCTGCATCAGCATGGATCCTTTCATGGTGCTGGCCTTGAGTCCGGTACGGTCAAATTCCGGCAGCTGGCGGAAAAACTCCCAGTTAGCCCGTTCACGTACCAGGATATCGTCCTTGGGAACCATGTTCAGTGCCTTGCGGCTCTGGTTCGATTTGTCATGAATTGGGCATATCTCGACACAGAGGGTACAGCCAGTGCAGTCATCCGGCGAGATCTGATAACTGATCACGGTACCCTCAGGGAAGTCTTTCGCTCCCTTGATCGGCACTGCCTTGAAGCCCTCGGGCGCTCCTTTCACCAGTGTCTCGGGGAACGCCTTGGAACGGATCACCGAGTGCGGACAGACAAATACGCACTTGCCGCAGTGGGTACAGAGCTCCTCTTCCCATTGCGGCAACTCAAGTGCCAGATCCCGCTTTTCATAGGCCGCCGTGCCACTGGGCCAGGTACCGTCGATGGGCACCCGGCTGACCGGTATCCGGTCGCCGCGCCCAGAAATCAACTCTGCCGTGACTTCGCGCACAAAAGCAGTCGCGTCAGCAGCATTTACTTGGTGCATCGGTATCAGGCTCTGCGCCTGATACGGCACGTCAAAGGGCTGCAGATGTGCCAGCGCGTTGTCGATGGCTGCAATATTCATCTGTGCAATACGCGCGCTGCGCTTGCCATAGGTGGACTCAACAGCGGCTTTTACCTGCGCAATCGCCTCATCCCTGGGCAGAATATCGGTCAGCGCAAAAAAACAGGTCTGCATGATGGTATTGATGCGTTTGCCAAGCCCGACATCAGCCGCCACTTGATAGGCGTCGATCAGCCAAACCTTCAGCTGCCTGTCGATCATCTGCCGCTGCACCGGCTGCGGCAGCGACTGCCAGAAAACTTCTCCCGTCAGAGGCGTATTGATCAGCACGGTGGCTTTCGGTTTTGCCTTTTCCAGCATCGGATAGCGATCCAGAAAAACGGGCTGATGACAGCCAACAAAATCAGCCTCACCGCTTTGAACCTCGTAGGCCGAGCGTATTGGCTCAGGACCAAAACGCAGATGCGAGACGGTGACCGCACCGGATTTCTTCGAATCGTAGACAAAGTGCCCCTGCGCAAACCGACCTGGCTTTTCTCCGATAATGCGAATGCTGTTCTTGTTGGCGGATACCGTTCCGTCTGCTCCCAGACCGTAAAAAACGGCCTGCACCTGCTGTCTCGCGGCACGGTTGCGAAAGCTTTCATCCCAACGCAGGCTCAGGCGCGTGACATCGTCGTCAATACCGATGGTAAATTCACGCTTGCCTTCCGGGCGGGCCAGATGGTCGAACACCGCCTTGACCATGCCGGGAGTAAACTCCTTTGATGACAGGCCAAAGCGCCCACCCAGAATGCGCGGCAGTCCAGTGCCCCGCCAGGCATCTTCGCTGCAGGCGTTGAAAACAGCTGTGGTGATATCCTTGAGCAGCGGCTCGCCATCCGAGCCAGGCTCCTTGGTGCGATCCAGCACCGCAATGGCACGCACAGTGTCCGGCAGCTGTTGCAGCAGCCGCTCAGAGGCAAAGGGCCGGAACAGGCGTACGTTCAGCAGCCCAACCTTTTCGCCTTCGGCATTGAGATGTTCTACGGTTTCAACCACCGTCTGGCTGGCTGATCCCATCACCACAACGACCCGTTCGGCATCGTCGGCTCCGCTGTACTCATACAGCGAATATTGGCGGCCCGTCACCGCTGCAAAACGATCCATTGCGTTTTGCACAATGGCCGGAAAGGCGTCGTAATAGGGGTTACACGCTTCGCGTGACTGAAAAAAGAGATCCGGGTTTTGTGAGGTGCCGCGAATAAAGGGGTGCTCGGGAGACAGTGCTCGGTCACGGCAGGCCCTGATCAAACCGGGGTCGATCAGCTGCTGCAGCTGGGCCGTTGTAACCAGCTCAACCTTGCTGATTTCGTGGCTGGTACGAAAGCCATCGAAGAAGTGCAGCACCGGCACCCGCCCTTCCAGCGTGGCCATCTCGGCAATGGTGGCCATATCCATCACCTCTTGAGCATTGCCTGAAGCCAGGATGGCAAAGCCCGTGGTGCGTGCAGCCATCACATCGCTGTGGTCACAGAAAATTGAAAGTGCGTGAGTTGCCACCGAGCGCGCCGCAATATGAAACACCGTCGGCGTCAGCTCACCGGCAATCTTGAACATGTTGGGGATCTTCAGCAGCAGCCCCTGCGAGGCGGTGAAGGTGCAGGTTTTGGCTCCGGCCTGAAGTGAACCGTGTACGGCACCAGCGGCACCGGCTTCGCTCTGCAGCTCAATCACTTCCGGCACACTGCCCCAGAGGTTGGGGCGCCCCGCATTGCTCCAGCTGTCAGCCAGCTCACCCATCACCGAAGCCGGCGTTATCGGATAGATGGCGATGACATCATTGAGCTGGTGGGCGATGGTGGCAGCTGCTTCGTTGCCATCCATCATCCGTGTTTCTGACCTGGCCATGCCCAACTCCTGTTATCCGGGATTAAGCGTTCAGTATGGCAGATCCTGCAGTAGCCGAGATTGACCTGTGCCAACCTCAGCCACGCTCATTCAACGCCCCGTGAACTTAGGGTCCGTTAACAAAGGGATCAAACGGACTCTCCACGACCGAAAAGCACATCCACAAGATCGCGGAAACTGGACGCCTGAAGATTGATTTCGACCGGCACCTGCAAACGACGGGCAATTTCACTGGCAGAAATAATGCCGCAGATCTCCTGTGACTCCGGGTCAACCACCAGCATGTGCATGCTACCTTCATGACGCAGCGTCTTGAGCAGATCGCCGATGGTACCCTGTTGCAGGGCTGACAACGGCACTCCGCGCAGCTTGTCACGACTGACCATCACGTCCTTGATGCTCAGGTCCTCACGCTTGAGGCCCAGGCTGGTAGCTTGGCTGAGCACCTTGCGACTTTCCAGATCGATCACGGTCAGAATGCCGCGGAAAGCCTTGCTGCTGTCGGTGACGATGACCGAACGCACATGCACCTTGCGCATCGCCTGGGTGGCATCACTGATGCTTTCGGTCAGATTCATGGTCAGTGGTGGTGTTTGACGAAAATCGGTCATCACCAGTTGTGCCGGTGAATCCAGGTTGGTGATGGCGTGATCTGCACCTTCAGCAAGGCGGGTGTAGTCCTCAAGGCCGATGGTTTTCAGCTCATGGTAGTTCTTCATGTTCTTTTCCTCGCGCTGTACCAGCGCTCCGTTCGGTAATCCAGATCGGCCTCTAGCCGATAGTGTTATGGCTGCCACAAAAGCGGGCGAACGGCGGTGCGCGTGACCGGTAAGAAGCCTCAAAGGTTGATGCCCTTTGATCAGCTATTTCGTCGAGACAAGGAGCAGGCAGGCTGTCACAGGAGGTATGTAATGGCTGCGGCAGAAACAAATCGGTGTCAGTCTGGGTGTTATCCAGCAGCAAGTCGGTACTGATGATGGCAAGGCTTTCGTCTCCCGGTTTGGGGACTGCACCGCCCTCAAAACCGTAAAACAGCAATACTGCCAAAAGAAACAGAACAGTCGGCTTTCCGATCGTTCTTGCCGAAGGCATCTCGGCAACATGAAACCAACAGGCAAATTTTGATCGCAACGGATCAACCTCAACAGACAAAGGTGTCAAATTCAGGATAGGCCTGTCAGCTTGAGTGTCAATAGGGTTACCCCTGAATCACACGCCCGCGGTACACCATCAGTGGGGCTCTGGACCCATCCGGCGCGGCGACAGAGGCGGTCGGCTCGTCCTCTTCAACGAGCGGATGTACAGCAGCAGGCGTGTCGCGATACCCCAGACGTTCCAGCAACTGCTCCGCCTGGTCAGGCAACAGGGTTTCCATCAGTGGATAGATCAGCTCGGGTGTAAAGGAAAACCGCAGTGGTGCCAGACTGGCTAGCTGAGCCACTGCGTTTTCATTGTGCAGCCCATTATATGCAACACCCAGTAGTTGCCCCTTGGACAGCACAACCTGAGCCGCATGGTTATCTGCACTGACCACAAACAGGGTGCCTGTTGCCCGCAGTTGAACAAGTTCAAAGAGTTGCGCTGTCAGTCCACCGAAATCAGCCGCAAGTGTGCCCATGGTCGCCTCCGTTTATCCATGACCGCTAACTTTACTCGGATACAGAAGGACTCAAGCAAGAAACGGACCAGTCCCACTCGCCGCGTTTTCAGGGCTAGAACAGGTCCGCCGGCCGGAAAATTGCACCTGAATGGTGCAAAGACCTATCCGAATTGGGGCGCGTCGAAGTTTTCCGGCTCGTCAGTATATATACAAACATTCCAGTCTTCGGCCAGACCATCTTCAGCCTTGCAATAACGTTCGAAGAATTCGACGATTTCCCTGCGCTGGCAGTGCGCTTCAAAGCTTTCCATATCGCTCCAGATTTCGTGGAACACAATCGGAAAACTGGTGCCTTCGGCAAATGGGCTGCTGATTTGACGCGTCACCGTGTACTGCACACAGGCATCTTCACGGTGGGCGTTGGGTTCCAGCATCTGTAATGCGCGAAACAGCTCGGTTTCCTTGCCGGGCCGAGGCTTGAACTGGGCAGTGCAATAAACCAGTGAGGACATGCCGCCTCTCCTTACTTTGGTGTTCAGGGTTGGGAAAAAATACGGTCCAGTTGAGCTGTGTAGGGCCTAACACTCTGCTTGTCTGCCGCCGGTACCTGCGCCAGTGTACGCGCAATACTCACCGCCTGCTCCATCTGCTGACGCATCTCCGGTGGCACTAGCTGCAGCATTTGCGGATCCATTCCCTGCATCTGCTGTGCCAGCTGCAGGATTTCAGGGCTTTCCGCCTCGGCCTTGATCGCACCGTAAGCGAGCACAACACGGTCACCGGTCAGCGCCCAACTCTCCGCACTGGTAAAGCCATATTGGCGCACAATCCGACCCAGCTCGCTGTAGTCATCAGTTGATTCTCGCTGCAACACTTTTACCCCCCGGGTGTGGGGGTCAAACAGCTCACCGTTGCGCGGCGTGATTTCACGTTCGAGGAAGCTTTGCTTGCCTTCGGCCTGCAGCTTTTCACCCAGCTGCCGCACCGGCCCCAGGCTATCGATATAAGCCTCTATCGCCGCTTCACCCAAACTGTCCGCTTGCACTCCCAACGGGAGTGCAAGCAGGAACATGAACAGAAAACAAGATGAGAAATACGCGCGCATAGGCACCTCCCGGGTGTTAAAAGTGGCAAGGGTTTTGCTGGTTTCAATCGCGGCCCCGTATGATGGCGCGAGTGTAGCAGATCCTGCAGGTGCCACCTATCGAGGTTACGCAGATATAAAAAAACTGTGTAATAATCAAACCGATAGTCACCAACAAATATAACAGGCGGCACCTCAGCCGGGACGGCCGCCCTGACTAGAAGCCCATAGGGGAATAACATGAAGCAGACGTTCGGATCTTTCGGAAAAACCCTGCTGGCGGCAGGTTCACTGCTGGCCGCAGTCTCCAGCGTACAGGCTGAATCTCTGAAAATCGGTATTGCAGGCCCTGTTACCGGCCCCGTTGCCCAGTATGGTGACATGCAAAAGATCGGCGCGATGATGGCGATCCGCCAGATCAATGAGGCCGGTGGCATCAACGGTCAGACGCTTGAAGGCATTATTTACGATGATGCCTGCGACCCCAAACAGGCTGTGGCCGTCGCCAACCGCATCGTCAATGATGATATTCGGCACGTAATCGGCCACCTCTGCTCCAGTTCAACCGAACCGGCCTCGGATATTTACGAGGAAGAGGGCGTATTGATGATCACCGCCGCATCCACTTCTCCCACCATTACCGAAAAGGGATATGAGCTGATTTTCCGCACCATCGGCCTGGACAGTCTTCAGGGCAGCCTGGCGGCGGCGCATATCCGTGATCACGTCAAACCGGAGCGGCTGGCCGTTATTCACGACAAACAGCAGTACGGTGAAGGCCTTGCCACAACCGTTAAGGATCTGCTGGCTGCCGATGGCATCGAAGCCGAGATGTTTGAAGGTGTTACCCCTGGCGACAAGGACTTCTCGGCGCTGATCGCCAAGCTCAAGCGCAACAATATTGATTTCGTTTACTACGGCGGTTACCACCCGGAGTTGGGGCTGATTCTGCGACAGTCCCGTGAAAAGGGCTTTGATGTACCGTTCATGGGTCCTGAGGGGGTAGTGAATTCGGACTTGGCTGCCATTGCAGGCGAGGCGATGGAAGGCGTACTGGCCACCGCCCCGAAAAGCTTTGACCAGAACCCGGAAAATGCCGCGTTGACCGAAGCCTTCAAGGCACGAAATGAAGACCCTTCAGGTCCGTTCGTGTTCCCGGCTTATGCCGCAATACAGGTTATGACCGACGCCATCAAGGCCACTGGCGAAACCGACCCCTATGCGCTGGCAGAATATCTTCGAGCCAACCGCTTTGATACCACCATCGGCGAGATTGGTTTCGACGCAAGGGGGGACCTGACCGAATCCACCTTCATGGTGTACCGCCTCCACGCCGATGGCAGCAAGACCGCTCTCAGCGAATAAACTCCGTCCCGTCTGAGCCCCGTCTACCTGACGGGGCTCGCAGCCTGGAGAATGCAGATGAGTGAAACCGCCCTCTATGTCCTGCAGCAGCTGATCAATGGACTGACCATCGGCTCCACCTACGCCCTGATCGCCATCGGTTACACCATGGTGTATGGCATTATCGGCATGATCAACTTCGCCCATGGCGAGGTGTACATGATCGGTACCTATACCGCCTTTATCACCATCATCGGACTGGTCACCATGGGAGTGGGGTCATTACCGATCATCCTGCTGCTGGCACTGATCACGGCGGTGATTATTTCATCCACCTACGGCTACGCGATCGAACGGGTAGCCTATCGGCCCCTGCGTGGTGGTCCGCGGCTGATCCCGCTGATCACGGCAATTGGCATGTCGATCTTCCTGCAGAACTACATCCGTCTGGCCCAGGGTTCACGTGACCTGGCAATGCCCTCGCTGATTTCGGGCGGTATCAGCTTCGGTGATCCGGCCCTGTTTGAGGTGAGCATTTCATGGATGCAGATGATCATCTGGAGTGTGACGCTGGTCTCGATGACGGCACTGGCACTGTTCATTTCGCGCTCACGCCTGGGACGTGCCTGCCGCGCCTGCGCCCAGGATTTGAAGATGACCAATTTGCTCGGGATCGATACCAACCGCATCATCGCGCTTACCTTTGTCATCGGGGCGGCACTGGCGGCTGTAGCGGGCGTACTGCTGGGACTCTATTACGGCACCATCAACCCCTACATCGGCTTCATGGCAGGCCTCAAGGCCTTTACCGCTGCGGTACTGGGGGGTATCGGTTCCATTCCGGGTGCCATGCTCGGCGGCCTTATTCTGGGCGTCACCGAGGCCCTCACGGCTGCCTTTTTCCCGTCCGAGTACAAGGATGTGGTGGCCTTCAGCCTGCTGGTACTCATTCTTCTGTTCCGCCCCACCGGCCTGCTCGGCAAGCCGGAAGTGGAGAAGGTATAGGAGGGAGCCAATATGCAGAGAGCACTTTTCCCGGCACTGTTTTCCGCGCTGGTCACCTTCCTGCTGACCTGTCTGGTGATCGGTGTCAAGCTGGAGCAGGACGGCCCTGAACTTACCGTAGTCAATGCCGATGCCGCCACTTGGGGCTGGATCGCGTTTGCGGTTGTGGCCGTCTTTCTGGTGCAGCTGTTTCATCAACCCCTGAGTGCCTTGAAACAGCGCCTGCCGACCCCGCACATCAGTGCGCTGCTGCCACGAGAGCAACTGCGCAGTCGGCTCACCCCCTGGCTGATTGCACTGGTAGTTCTAGGCCTGTTCATCTGGCCTTTCATGGTGTCTCGCGGTTCGGTGGACCTGGCCACCCTGGCGCTGATCTATGTCATGCTGGGGCTTGGCCTCAATATTGTGGTGGGCTTCGCCGGGCTGCTGGATCTGGGGTATGTGGCCTTCTATGCCGTGGGCGCCTATACCTACGCATTGCTGTCGGAATATTACGGCCTTTCCTTCTGGGCCTGTTTGCCCATTGCCGGGCTGATGGCCGCCACGTTCGGGTGTATTCTGGGCTTTCCGGTACTGCGTCTGCGCGGGGATTATCTTGCCATTGTGACGCTGGGATTCGGTGAAATCATCCGTATTTTGCTGAACAACTGGACCGATGTCACCGGTGGCCCCAATGGCATCAGCGGCATCGAAAAACCTACCCTGTTCGGGCTGGAGTTCAGTCGCCGAGCCGCCGAAGGCAGCCAGACGTTCCATGAATTTTTCGGCATCGATTATGACAGCAGCCACCGAGTGGTTTTTCTGTACCTGGTTGCACTGCTGCTGGTGTTGTTCACCATCTATGTGATCAATCGGGTGCAGCGCATGCCGATCGGGCGCGCCTGGGAAGCGCTGCGCGAAGACGAGATCGCCTGTCGTTCGCTGGGCTTGAATCCGACCGTGATCAAGCTGTCGGCCTTCACCATGGGCGCCTCCTTTGCCGGCTTTGCGGGCTGCTTCTTTGCCGCTCGGCAGGGCTTTATCAGCCCCGAGTCATTCACGTTCATCGAATCAGCCATCATTCTGGCCATTGTGGTGCTGGGTGGAATGGGCTCACAGCTGGGCGTCATTCTGGCCGCCATTGCCATGACCATTTTGCCGGAGCTGGCGCGTGAATTTCAGGAATACCGCATGTTGATGTTTGGTGGCGTGATGGTCCTGATGATGCTGTGGCGCCCGCAGGGCCTGTTGCCGATGAAACGCCCCCAGCTGGAGCTTAAAACCTCATGACCAATCTGCTGGAAGTCTCGGGCCTGATGATGCGTTTTGGCGGCCTGCTGGCGGTAGATAACGTCAGCCTTACCGTCAAGCCTCGTCAGGTACACTCAATCATCGGCCCCAACGGGGCCGGCAAAACCACTGTGTTCAACTGCATCAGTGGTTTCTACCGCCCCAGCGGCGGCCAGATCCTGTTTCGCGATCAGCCGATTGAACGGCTTACAGGCCATCGCATCTCGCGGCTTGGCCTGGTTCGCACCTTTCAGCATGTGCGTCTGTTCAACAGCATGACCGTGATTGAAAATCTGCTGGTCGCCCAGCATCGACACCTCAATACCAACTATTTTGCCGGGCTGCTCAATACGCCGCGTTACCGCAAGCGCCATACCGAAGCGATGGCGCAGGCCGTATTCTGGCTTGAACAGGTAGGCTTGCTGGCATTTGCCAATCGCGAAGCTGGTTATCTCTCCTACGGACAGCAGCGCCGACTGGAGATTGCCCGTTGTATGGTCACTCGACCCAGCCTGTTGATGCTGGATGAGCCGGCAGCAGGACTCAACCCGAAAGAAACCTCGGAGTTGGATCAACTGATCCTGCAACTTCGGGACAAACATGACATTTCGGTTCTATTGATCGAGCATGACATGGGACTTGTCATGGGGATCTCCGACCATATTACGGTGATCAATCAGGGCGCACCTCTGGCCGACGGCACTCCACTTGAAGTGCGTGAAAATCCGGATGTAATTAAGGCCTATCTGGGAGAGAGCTGATGCTGAAACTGGACAAGGTCTGTACCTACTACGGCAAGATCCAGGCACTGCACGATGTCACGCTGGAAGTGAACCGTGGTGAAATCCTGACTCTGATCGGCGCCAACGGTGCCGGCAAAACAACCCTGATGATGACCATCTGTGGTGACCCCCGTGCCCAGAGCGGCCAGATCACTTTTGACGGTAAACCCATAGAGCAGCTCAAGACCTCCGACATCATGCGCAAGGGGCTGGCCGTGGTACCGGAAGGACGTCGCATTTTTCCGGGCATGACCGTGGAAGAGAACCTGTTTATGGGCAGTTTCTTTCGATCCCGTGGCGAAGCTCAGGCTCAGCTCGACCATGTTCTGGAGCTGTTCCCTCGTTTGAAGGAGCGTTTCAATCAGCGCGGTGGCACCATGTCCGGGGGGGAGCAGCAGATGCTGGCCATTGGCCGTGCATTGATGAGCAAGCCCCGCCTGCTGCTGCTTGATGAGCCTTCACTGGGTCTGGCGCCGCTGATTATTCAGCAGATTTTCGGCATCATCGAAAAACTCCGGGATGAGGGCGTCACCATTTTTCTGGTGGAGCAGAACGCTCATCAGGCGCTCAAGATTGCAGACCGGGGCTATGTACTGGAGAATGGGCGCATTGTGATGAACGGAACCGGTAACGCCCTGCTCAACGACGACAGCGTTCGCAAGGCTTATCTCGGCGGTTAACGGACAGGACTGATGCGCTTACTGATGATCTCGCTGCTGGCACTCTTCGCCAGCCTTACATTGCTGATTGTCGGCAATTCCTTCCTGATCACCCTGCTCGGGTTGCGTTTCAGTCTGCTCGGTATTGATGCTTCCACCATCGGTATGGTGATGGTGTGCTATTCAGCCGGGTTTGTGGTGGGTTCACTGTATGCGGACAGAATTGTACGCCGCGTGGGCCATATCCGTGCCTTTGCCGTATTTGCAGCCCTGGCTGCCATGGCGGCACTGATCTATCCGCTGACCTACAATGTCTGGTATTGGGGCATTCTGCGCGGTATCGGCGGGCTCACCATCGCGGCGCTGTTTATCACCATAGAAAGCTGGTTCAGTGCGGTGGCCACCAACGCCAACCGCTCCAAAATCTTCTCTATGTACCAGATTGCGGCCTACTCGGCTGCCGCTGGCGGCCAACTGCTGATCGGCAACGGCAACCCGATCAACTATGCCCTTTTTACCCTGTCGGCACTGTTTATCATTGCCGGCATCATCCCGTTGTCACTGTCCCGCATGCATTCCCCCGAGATCAGTGAAGCCACTCAGAAAATGTCGCTGTTACAACTGCTTCGGCTGGCACCACTGGGGGTTGTTGCCGCTTTTACTGGAGGCATTTTCCTCGGTTCCTTCTACTCACTGGTACCGCTGTTCGCCAGCCTGACAGGCCTTGAAAACAACCAGATATCAATCTACATGTTTGCCTCCATTCTCGCGGCCATGCTCTGTGCCTGGCCCATTGGCTGGATCTGTGACCGGGTGCAGCGCAGCTATGTGCTGCTGGTGATCTGCGTGCTGGCAGGCCTCGCCAGCGCCGCCAACGCGCTCACCGTCAATGACCCCTTCACTTGGCGCCTGATCGCACTCTGTGTGCTGATGGGGCTAGCCTCTACGGTGTACTCCATCGCCGTGGCGATCACCAATGATATGATGGACAGCTCCCAGATTATTGCCGCCAGCTCAGGCCTGTTGCTCAGTTATGGCCTTGGCAGTGTACTGGGACCGCTGGTCAGCTCAGCACTGATGGAACGGTTTGGCCCCGAGGCCCTGTTCCATACGCTCGCCGTTGCACTGGTCAGCATGGCAGTGTTTACCCTTTATCGACAGTATCGTGTACCGCCCATGCCGGTAGATGCACAGGAACACTTCATTCCAGCCATCCCGGATGTACATGTCATTCCCGAGATCGACCCGCGTAATGAAGAGTTCGTGGACACACCGATCGAAGAGCTGTTCCGGGAGGAACCGACATCGCCTGAAGTCGAAAGCGGTGACGAAGGCGAACTCATGGCCAAGCCTGAGCCACCTGTGGCGGAAAGTGAAAGCACAGATTCCACAGAAGCAGAGAGGCCTCACCCTCAGACCGATGAGGACTCACCCCGCAACGGCAACTGAAAGGCTTCGGCGCAGCCGAACCCGTTACTGCTGGATGAACTGTAATCCCAACGTTCCAGTTGCAACTGTCGGCGCAGAGATTGCCACTCAATCAGGTTGAACGAGTTTGGCTTGCCGTCACGGACCCGCCGCGAAATTGCAGTCCCGGCCTGAGCGGTCCAGCACTCTGAGTGAACCCCGGGGTAACGCCGTTCAAGGGGAGCACAAAAGGGATAGTGGATATGGCCGCCCAGATACAGCACCATCCCGGCGTCACTCCACTGCCGTACCGCTGCTTCCGCGCCCTCAGCGACATTGCGTTCATCACTTTCCAGTACCCGGTCAACGGGATGATGCCCCATCACGATTTTAAGTGATGCCGAGCTGCGCCTCAGCCGTTGTTCCACATGCGCAACCATTTCCGGCTGGAAGCAACCGTCCACGTGTCGGTCAGGTCGAGTCGTATTGACCCCAATGACCAGCAGATCTGCATCTGTATACTCAGGCGCCAGATTGGGACCAAAGCTTGATCGAAAGTGGGCATAAGGGGCCCAGAATCGCTGCCAGAGATTAAACAGTGGAATATCATGATTGCCCGGGACCGCCAATACAGGCGCAGCCGGCAACTGCGCCAGAAAAGACTCGCATCGTCGAAACTGCCCCCGCCGCGCCCGCTGCGTGATATCGCCACTGAGCAGCACAAGATCAGGCTGCAGGTTGCATATAGTGGCGGTCAGTGCCTCGATTACCTCAGGCCGCTCAGTACCAAAATGCAGATCCGACAGTTGAATCAGCCGCATCGCCTGCCTCCTGTGGGCACCAGACACCGGTAGGCATCATGTCGGGTTTCCAATACCAGCGGAGAACGACAGCGGTGCAGCTCACCATCCACCGCGACGGTCAGTCTGCGCCTTCGGGTCGAGACCCGCAGGCATTCGGTCAGGAAACAGTCGAGTTCTTCCAGTCGCTTAAGCTCACCTCTAAGACTTGCCCACAGGTATCGGCACAGGGCCAGCGGACTGTCCGAGCGCATGACAAACACGAGCATCTTGCCATATTTCAGAGCCTCTACCTCCGGCAGGTCAAAGCTCTCAAGCTGAGTCGGGCTGACACTGGCCAGTAACATGGGCGCGGTTTCGACATGTTGCTTTCCGTCATGCTCAAGGCTGAGCCTTCGCCCCCGTGCGCGCGTCAGGAACACCCAGATTCCACTAAGCAATGAGACCAGACGATTGCGGCCGGTCACCGCACTGACCTGCTCTCGCGCCGCAATTATTCGAGGGTAGACGCCGATGCTGGCACTGACGCAGAAAGGGATGTCATTGATAAAGGACAGCGGACAATGCTGCTCCCGCCCATGCAGCAGAACATCGAGTGCGGCCTCGGTATCGACCGGGATGTTTCGGTCACGCGCAAAGAAATTGAATGTCCCGCAGGGAATCACGCCGAGCGTCACATCACTGCCTGCCAATGCAGAGACTGCTGCATTGAGTGTTCCATCGCCACCGGCAACAACCAATATGGCCCCCGTTTCAATACAACCCCGGACCTGCTGTTGCAGTTGCGGCAGCAGCGCTGTCTTGGGCCTCAGCCGTTGCAGGGACTGAAGGCAGTTTTCGGGAATCCGGCGCCGAATCAGCTGCTCCAGATCAGCGTCAGCCTGGTCACCCGCCCGGGTATTGATACAGATCCGAAACTGACGCCTGGCATCTCCACTCATCAACGACTCCTGGTACTCAAGGACCGCCCTGCACCCTGAAGCTCTGGATGTCAGGCGCTGTTGGCACCAGCTTAACTGAATGCCTGTCGTTACGACCAGTCTCCGCGAAGGTTTAGCCGCGACGGTTGAGCCCTGCCGGCTTGACCACTTACATACAATGGTGGATGATAAATGGCTATCAGCGAGGACCCTCTCATGCAGCCTGTCTGTTGCGCACCCACCATCATGCGACGCGTCGAAGCCTTTGGTATCTCGCCAAAGGTGCGATACCGTGCTGTGCTGCCGAGCCCTGATCTTTCCTGATCCCATTGAACCAAGGCCGCAGCTGTTTCTGCGGCCTCTGTCGCTGAAACCGCGGTCTAATGACACGGAGCGGTTATGTCATCGGTCCCCATTGCCTATCTAGCCGTGGTCCTGATCTGGTCCACGACACCACTGACCATTGCCTGGAGCAGTGAAAGCGTTGACCCGGTCATGGCCGGCTGGGTCAGAATGTTGATCGCCTCTTTGCTCGGACTGGGTTTGCTGCGACTGTTGCGAATTCCACTGCCGCTGCACCGCGAGGCACAGACTACTTATGCCTGCGCCTCTCTTGGCGTATTCGGAGCCATGTGCTGCACCTATATCGCGTCACGCTACGTGCCTTCCGGGCTGATTTCGATCATGTTCGGTCTGGCACCGATTATGTCAGCCATTCTCGGACAGTGGATACTTAAGGAGCCTGCTTTGCGGGCGTATCGCTGGATCGCCTGTGCACTCGCCTTTGCCGGGCTGGGTGTGATCTTTACCAATGAGCTGGCACTGGGAGGAGACAGCCTGCCAGGGCTGCTGCTGTTGTTTCTGGCGGTACTGCTGTTCAGTCTGAGCGCGGTTCTGGTCAAGCGCACCGGCACCCAGACGCATCCCCTGGCGCATACCGTAGGCGCCCTGCTATGGTCGCTGCCCGGTTTTGGTCTGACCTGGTGGCTGCTCGGCGGTGAACCTCTGGTGATAGATCCGGACAGTCGTTCGTTCTGGGCTATCCTGTATCTGGCGGTTTTCGGCTCACTGGTCGGCTTTGTCAGCTACTTCCATGTCTTGCGCCATTTGCCGCCCAGCACGGTGGCGCTGGTCACGCTGATCACCCCCATATTTGCTCTGCTGCTTGGACACCTGCTGAATGACGAGCCCCTGACCGCAAGCCTGTGGCAAGGCTGTCTGCTTGTGGTTGCCGGGCTGGCCCTGTTCTTTTGGGGCCACCGATTACCTTTGCGCCGGCCTGCCTGAGGAGACTCTTGATGAAAATCCTGACGCTGATTCGTCATGCAAAATCCAGCTGGGCCGACCCTGCCCTGGCCGATTTCGAGCGCCCACTGAACCACCGGGGACAGCGCGACCTGCCGGGGCTGGTGCAGCGCATGCAGCGGCAGGGCCCCAGACCCGACCAGCTGCACTACAGTCCAGCCTTGCGGACGCGCCTGACGGCAGAGCCATTGAAGGACGCCTTCAACCTGCACGATGATGAAGCCCTGTGCAGTCCGACTCTGTATGAAGCCGATGCATCCGCCCTGTTGGACGTGCTGCGAAGGCTGCCGAACTCCGTCAACCACACCATGCTGGTGGGACACAACCCTGGGCTGCTGGAGCTGGTACAACAACTCTGCCCCGAGGCACCCGAACGCCTGCCGACCGGGGCCATCATTCAGCTGCAGTTGATGATCAGCCACTGGTCCGCACTGCAGTGCGGGTGTGCCCGTAAGCTCTGGCTCGACTATCCAAAGCTGCACCGTTCCGCCAGAAAATAATGCCCTGATCCGCTAAAATCAGCCCCTTTGATACATTCAGATGGAGAGTGGTTTTGAACCTCTACCTCGAAACACTGGGTTATACCGCCAATATTGTTGCACCGATCTTCTTCATCCTGTTTCTGGGCTACCTCCTGCGTCGCCTACAACTGATTGATGATGCTTTCGTTGCTACCGGCTCCAAACTGGTATTCGTGATTACCCTGCCCGCACTGGTATTTATGTCCATTGCACGCATGGACTTCCATGCCGTATTCAATCCACAGCAGCTGGGCTATGTACTGGTCACCATTCTGCTCTCTTTTGGCCTGATCTGGTGGCTGGCTGCACGTTGGATCAAGGCGCCCGAAGATCTGGGCGTATTCATTCAGGGCTCCTTTCGCAGCAACTACGGCATCATCGGCCTTGCCGTCAGCTTCAACCTGTTTGGTCAGGATGGACTAGCTCAGGCTTCGCTGCTGCTGGCGCTGGTAATCCCACTGTTCAATGTGCTCTCCATCATTTGCCTGAGCATTCCCATGCAACGCAGCGAAGCGATGCGCCTGAGCGATACCCTGCTGGAGATTCTGAAAAACCCGTTGATTCTGGCTGTGCTGCTGGCCCTTCCGGTATCCTGGTTTGGATTGCAGCTGCCCGAGGTTGTGGCCCGAACCGGCAACTACTTTGCCAACCTGACCCTGCCTCTGGCCCTGCTCACCATTGGCGCTTCACTAAACCTGAAAAGTCTGCACGACACCTCATCGCAGGCATTCTGGGCAACCGCACTGAAACTGGTTATTCTGCCGCTGGTGCTGACACTGGGAGCCTGGCTGTACGGCTTTGAGGGGCAAGAACTGGCAATCATGATGGTGCTGTTTGGCTGCCCCACCGCTGCCGCCAGTTTTGTCATGGCCCGCGCGATGGGCGGCAATGCTCAGCTGGCCGCCAATATCGTACTGACAACCACACTGGGGTCGGTGCTGACACTCAGCGGAGGAATCTATCTGCTGCGCCTGCTGGGCGTGATCTGAGGCGGACACAAAGGGGTAAAAGCGGATATGCTGAAATCACTGTTTACATCTCACTATGACAAGCTCGCCGCCGCCATAGTGAAGGGCGATGAAGAGCGCACTGTCAGACTGCTGGGCAAGCTCTCGGCAGACGCGCTGCAGCAGGTTGATAACGATGGCCGACCGCTGCTGGAACTGGCCATACGGTCACACCAGCCGCGCATTCTGCAGCTGCTGCTTCAGCGTACTCCCGCACCACTGCCAAAGGCATCCTGCGGCACACCATTGACCGTATTGGCACTGCGGCAGACTGAAACGAGTCTTCACCTGCTGTCGGCACTGCTCAGAGCCGGAGCCGACAGCAACCTTATCCATACCGGTCGTCCCCTGCTGCATCACTGTATCGAGTATTGTCGAGATGCTGAGCTGATGCTGCACCTGAGCCGGCTGCTGGAACACGGTGCTGACATCAACCAGCCTGACGATACCGGCACCACATTGTTGCTTCGGCTGTTACCCACAGGCAACCTGCCATTGCTGCAGTTTCTGCTGCAGTCCGGTGCCAAGTGCGAGCCTCAATGGCTGGAAAGCATGGAAGACCCGACGCTGCTCTCTCAGCTGCGCCGGACTCTGGATGACATCAAGATTCGGAACATGATGCTGGGCCGCTAAGGCCTCAGGCGGCGGGGGCTACCACCCCCAAACGGGGAATCTCGATTGCAGGGCAGCGGTCCATGATCACTTCAAGCCCCGCTGTTTCGGCACGTTCAGCCGCATCTTCATTGATCACGCCCAGCTGCATCCAGACCGCTGGGGCACCAATCTCGATCGCCTCATCCACAACGTATCCGGCATCCACTGAGTTGCGGAAAATGTCGACCAGATCCACCTTGCCCTCAATCTCGGCAAGCTTCGACACAACCTTCTGCCCCATCAGCTCCTGTCCAGCCAGCGCCGGGTTGACCGGAATCACCTCATAGCCACTGGCCAGTAGATAGGACATCACTTGGTAACTGGCACGGTGGGATTTGGCACTGGCACCCACCAGCGCAATACGATGGCTGCGTTCGAGCAGTGTTTTAATCTTGTTATCCTGCATCACGCGTTTTCCTTTTACAGACTGGACATTCAGGGTCAGGACGCAGCCGGAGGCTGCGCCATTGCATACGTTTTCCATCCAACAGCAGCAACCTGCCGGTCAGAGGCTCACCAATACCGGCCAGCAGTTTGAGCGCTTCCATCGCCTGCATGCTGCCGATCACGCCGACCAGCGGAGGAAACACGCCAGACTCGCTGCAGGTCAGTGACGCTTCATCACCCTCTTCATACAGGCAGCGATAACAGGGCGACTGTGCATCACGCGGATCATAGGCACTGATCTGGCCATCAAAGCGGATTGCAGCACCGGACACCAGCGGCACGCCGGCGGCAAAGCAGGCACTGTTGAGCGCAAAACGGGTGGCAAAGTTATCGCTGCAATCCAGTACCAGATCCACTTCACGCACCTGACGCTCCAGCGCTTCACCCTGCAACCGCTGATCCACTGCCGTAATCCGGACAGACGGATTGATCGCTTTCAAGCTGGCCTCGGCCGAGCTGACCTTGGCTTCACCGCAGGCCGCTTCGGCATGAATAATCTGACGCTGCAGGTTGGTCAAATCTACTCGATCATCATCCACCAGCACCAGTTCACCCACACCCGCCGCGGCCAGATAGGCAGCCGCCGGGCCACCCAGCCCTCCGAGACCCACGATCAGAATGCGCGCGGCCTGCCAGGCATCCTGACCGGCAATATCCACCTCCGGCAGCATGATACTGCGACTGTAACGCAGCAGCTGATCATCACTGAGCATTGTCACCTCGCAGGACTGTATCACCGGGCCAGCAGCCACCACTGACACGATCATTGCCACCGTAGTCGCGGACACTGAACACCTGTGCATATCCCAGCTGCTGCAGCAACCGGCGCACTGCCTGCGCCTGATCGTAGCCATGTTCCAGCAGCAGCCACCCTTGCGGGCTCAGGTACTGACGGGCTGCCGCCGCGATCTGTTCGATATCGGCCATTCCCTTGCGTTCGGCAGTCAGGGCGCTCAAAGGTTCAAAGCGTACGTCACCCTGTTGCAGATGCGGATCATCCGGATCGATATAGGGTGGATTGCTAACGATCATGTCAAACCTGCCGTCCAGCGGTTCGCACCAGCTGCCCTGACGAACCTCAACATTAGCCAGTTCATATTCGGCCGCATTGATCTGGGCCAGCTTAACGGCATCCGGCTGCAGGTCGGTAGCCACCAGCTGCCATTCGGGTCGCTCACTGGCCAGCGCCAGTGCCAGTGCACCGGTTCCCGTTCCCAGGTCTGCAACCCGGGCAGGGCCGGCATCCAGCCGCAGCAGCGCCTGTTCTACCAGCACTTCGGTATCGGGTCGGGGAATAAGGGTGGCGGGGCTGACCCGCAGACGCAGGGTCCAGAAGTCACGGTAGCCCAGCAGATGCGCCACCGGTTCACCGGCCCTGCGCCGCTCAAGCAGTGCCAGAAAGGCCTGTTGCTGATCAGAAGTGAGGCTTTTTTCCGGCCAGGTAAACAGCCAGCTGCGCTGTTGTTGCAACACATCGCACAGCAGCAATTCGACATCCAGGCGTGCACTGTCGCTGACCGCTTCAAGATCGGCCGCACGTGCCAGCGCAGCCGCAACTGTCAGGCATTTATTCACCGGACAAGGCACCCAACTGCTCAGCCTGATACTCGTTGCGCAGCGGCTGGATTACCTGATCCAGGTCTCCAGCCATCACTTCATTCAGGCGGTAGATCGTCAGATTGATACGGTGGTCGGTGAGACGTCCCTGCGGAAAATTGTAGGTACGGATACGTTCGGAGCGATCCCCCGAACCGACCAGACTTTTTCGGGTGCTGGCCTGTGCCGCCTGTTGCTTGTCCAGTTCCGCCTGCTTCAGGCGTGATGCCAGCAGCCCCATCGCCTTGGCGCGGTTCTTGTGCTGTGAGCGCTCCTCCTGACACTCCACCACAAGCCCGGTGGGCAGATGGGTAATGCGGATTGCGGAGTCGGTTTTGTTGATATGCTGGCCGCCGGCACCCGAGGCACGGAACGTATCCACACGCAAATCGGCCTTGTTTATCTCGATCTCGGCGGATTCGTCCAGCTCCGGCATGATCGCAACGGTACAGGCCGAGGTGTGGATGCGCCCCTGCGATTCGGTCTCGGGGACACGCTGCACGCGGTGGGCACCAGACTCAAACTTCAGCTGAGCATAGACATCCTGACCGACCACTCGGCTGATGATCTCCTTGTAACCGCCGTGCTCACCCTCGTTGGCACTGATTACCTCGACCCGCCATCCCTGACGCTCGGCGTAACGGGAGTACATGCGAAACAGATCGCCGGAAAAAATTGCGGCCTCATCACCGCCGGTACCAGCGCGAATTTCCAGGAAGACGTTGCGGTGATCATCGGGATCCTTCGGCAGCAGCAGAATCTGCAGCTCGGCTTCCAGCTGTTCGATACGCTCGCGGGCCGACTCGATCTCTTCGCGCGCCATCTCACGCATCTCGGCATCGTCTTCCTGCAGCATCTGTTCGGCGGAGGACTGGTCCTCTACCGCCTGCTGCCAGCGTGAAAAACTCTGGGCCACCGGCTCCAGCTCGGAATATTCGCGGGAGTAGTCTCGGAAACGGGCCTGATCGGCGATCACTTCAGCATCGCTGAGCAGCGCAGCCAGCTCCTCAAAACGCTCGCAAAGGGACTCAAGCCGGTGTTGTATGGAGGCTTTCATCGTGACGCAGACTCCTGTTGCTGTCTCATGAACCGCTGTGGTCGGGGGGGGTAAGCTGATACAGTTCCTGTACCAGTTGCAGCAGCTCTTCACGCCCTTCGGCGGACGCCTGACGCAGCTGAACGGTCGGTTGATGCAGCAGTTTATTGGTCAGCCCGTGGGCGAAACGCTGCAGCACGTCTTCAGCCGGTTTGCCATTGACCAGCATGCGCATGGCTTTTTCCAGCTCCTGTGCTGCCGTTTCATGGGCACTCTGTCGCAGCAGGGTGAGGGTATCAACCGCATCCAGCTCACGCAGCCGACGCATGTACTCCAGGGTGCCGGCTTCAATGATACCTTCGGCATCACGGGCCGCACTCTGACGCTCACGCTGGTTTTCCTCAATCACTTCCTTGAGGTCATCAACGGTATAGAGGTAGACATCGTCCAGCTCACCCACCTGAGGCTCGATGTCACGCGGCACCGCAATATCCACCATAAAGATCGGCCGGTGCTTGCGCTTTTTCAGCGCCGCTTCCACTGCACCCTTGCCCAAAATCGGCAACTGGCTGGCAGTGGAGGCGATCAGAATATCGGTCTGGGGCAGCTCGTCGGGGATCTGTCCCAGCTCGATGGCACGCCCGTTGAACTCCTCGGCAACGGCCAGCGCGCGTGCAAGTGTGCGGTTTGCCACCGTGATCTGCTGCACGCCGGCACGCTTGAGATGGCGTGCAACCAATTCGATGGTCTCACCGGCCCCGATCAGCAAGGCCCGGCTTTTGCCCAGATCGGCAAAAATGTGTTGCGCCAAGCTAACGGCCGCATAGGCCACCGAAACCGGGTTTTGGCCGATGGCGGTCTGAGTACGCACATTTTTGGCCACCGAAAATGTGCTGCGGAACAGCCGCCCCAATTCAACGCTGACCAGCCCCTCCGCCTGAGACACCGAGAACGCAGACTTGAGCTGTCCCAGTATCTGCGGTTCGCCCAGCACCAGCGAGTCCAGCCCGCAGGCCACGCGCATCATGTGGCGTACCGCTGCATCGTCCCAATAGGCGTAAGAGCAGCGCTGCAGCTCCTCTACGTCAAGGTCGTGATAACGCCCCAGCCATTCCAGCAGAGCACGGCTACCCTCCAGCTCGGTAGTAGAGCAGTAGAGTTCGGTCCGGTTACAGGTGGACAGAATCGCCACTTCGGAAAGCCGAGCATGCAGCCGCGCCTCATGCAACGCCTGAGCCAGTTTTTCCGGTGCGAACGCCACCCGCTCGCGTACTTCGACCGGTGCCGTTTTGTGATTGATACCTAACGCTAGCAGAGCCATAGAAGGTTCGTATCACCCCATTACAGACAAGCGCGTAATCATACACCTTTGCCGCGTCCGGATTAACCCACCCGTGGCAGTTCTGCGTACAGAGCAGGACAACCCGCCGTCGGACAGCTGCAGATGGCATGACAGCCCCAACTCAATTGCTCTATAGTGAGATTTCCAACCCACCAGGATCGGAAACGTGCATCAGTTTATGAACAAACCTCTGCTGATCAGCCTGATCACCAGCCTGCTGATCACCGGCTGCAGCCAAATGGACAGGACGCCCTCTTCCGCCAATGCGGATACTCTTGAGCTGGCGCCAACCACCACCTACATCAAGGGCGAGCTCAACGCCGACAGCCTGTACCAGCTGTTAAGTGCCGAGCTGGCCGGCAAGCAGGGCCGCTTTGACCTTGCTTTTGAGCACTACCTGAACCAGACGCGGCTGACCCGAGACCCTGCGGTAGCCGAGCGCGCCACGCGTATTGCCCAGTTTCTGCGCCGCACGGATGCCGTCATGGAGACCAGCCGGCTGTGGAGTGAAATCGAGCCTGGCAACATTGAGCCACTGCACATCCGGGCCAACATCCTGCTGCATGAGCGCCAATTTGAGTTAGCCCTTCCCCTGCTCGAACAGGTATTGGAGCAGGGTGGTGACGAGGCACTGACCCTGATCGCAGCTCAGAGCGAAGAAATGCCGGCCGAAGTTGCCGAGCACTACTATGACTTGCTGACTCGACTCAACCGACAGCAGCCAGAGCAGCTCGACTATCTGCTGACTCGGGTACTGCTTCTGCGCCAGCTGGATAGAACCACAGCAGCTGCCGAGCTACTGGACGCCGGTCTGCGCGTGGAGCCCGACCAGGCTGAACTGGTACTGCAACGTGCCGAGATCTATCGCCAACAAGGGCAGCCGGCCCAGGGGCTCAAACTGGTCCAGCGCGCCCTGCGCCAGGAACCAGAACATACACGTCTGGCCGCCTCACGCGCCCAGTTGCTGCTGCTGTCTGGCCAAACTGAAATGGCCTGGGAAGCGATCCAGCAACTGCTGCAACAGCAGGAGGACAATCAACAGCTACGCTATTATTTCGCTCTTTTGTTGCTTGAGAACAACCGGCCCGAACAAAGCCGTCGACTGCTGCAACAGCTGCTGGACCAACAGCCTGACAACTCGGCACCACATTTCTATCTTGGGGTCATTGCTCAGCAGCAGGAGCAGCGAGAGCTGGCTTTGGAACATTTCCTTCAAGTCGATCAGGGCCCCAACCTGATTCAGGCCTACGCCCGCGCCCTGAGCCTGTTTGAAAGCGCCGATGATCAGGCCAGAGTCACCGCACTGATCGCAACAGGTCGAGAAAGTCATCCGGATCAACGGGAAGATCTGATCATCCTGCAAGTCGAGTGGCTCGACCGGGTCGGCCTGCGCCCCGAGGCACTGGCCATTCTGAACCAGTCGCTGGAGCAGTCTCCCGACAGCGTTAACCTGCTGTACACCCGTTCCATGCTGACCGACCCCGAACAGTCACAACAAATGATCAGTGACCTTCGCCGTGCACTGGTCCTGTCTCCGGACAACCCGATGCTGCAGAATGCCCTCGGCTACACGCTGACACTCTACACAGACGAACTGGAAGAGGCGCACGCCCTGATCAGCCGCGCACTTGCACAGCAACCGGAAGATGCCGCCATACTGGACTCAATGGGCTGGGTTCTGCACAGGCTGGGGCGCAATGAAGAAGCGCTCCACTTTCTGCAACAGGCCCATTCCCGCTACCCCGAACCAGAAGTAACGGCTCATTTGGTGCAAGTGCTATGGGCGTTGGACCAACAACAGCGAGCAACCGAACTGCTGCTGCAGGCACTGGAACAACAGCCAAATGACTCACACCTGCTGGAAGCCGCCGATATGATCGGAGTCACGCCATGAGGCCCCTTTTACCACTGCTGCTGGTATTGCTCCTGGGTGGCTGCAGTCAGTTGCAAACCCGTGAGCCGACAATGCCCACAGATCCACGTCCGGTACTGCAGCTTGAGAACTGGTCACTGGAGGGACGCATCGGCATTCGCCATGATGGCGAAATCAACAGTGCCAATCTGAGCTGGAAGCAGCAGCCGGCTGCCTATCAGATAGCCCTGACCGGCCCGCTTGGCCAGGGGGGGCTGCGCATCGAGGGCCGAGACAACAGTGTCAGTCTGCAGCAGTCAGGGTCTGACGAAATCCACCGGGCAACAACGCCCGAAGCCCTGATGCAGCAACTGCTGGGCTGGCACCTTCCCCTGTCCCATGCACGCTACTGGGTACGAGGCGTACCCGACCCCAGCCTGCACTGGCAGGCGTTGAAGGACGAGCAGGGTTTCAGCCAGGCTGGCTGGAAGGTTGAATATGACCGTTACACTCGCGCCGGCACACTGGTGCTGCCGGAGAAGATACGCCTGACCCGCCCGGATATGCGCATTACACTGGTTGTTAACCACTGGACGACCGACCTGCAGCCTTGAGCCGATCGAATTTGGCAACAAATTTGCCACAGGGGTTGATTTCGACAGGCTCTTTGTTGAGAATATGCGCCTTCTTGGAGCGTGGTCCACACCACAGGAGACGACAGGGGTATCGCCAAGCGGTAAGGCACTGGATTCTGATTCCAGCATGCGGAGGTTCGAATCCTCCTACCCCTGCCAAACACCATGACAGACTTCCTCTCTACTACATCTAACTCCGACGCAATCGAGAAGGTAATCGCCGTGTCTAAAATGATGGTCTTCACCGGCAATGCAAACCCGGAGCTGGCACAAAAAGTTGTCGAACGCCTGGACATTCCCATGGGCAAGGCACAGGTTGGCCGCTTCAGTGACGGCGAAGTAAGCGTCGAGATCCAGGAAAATGTTCGTGGCAAGGATGTGTTCATCATCCAGTCAACCTGCGCGCCCACCAATGACAACCTGATGGAGCTGATTGTATTCGCTGACGCCATGCGTCGCGCCTCGGCCACCCGCATCACGGCTGTTATCCCCTATTTCGGCTACGCCCGCCAGGATCGTCGTCCGCGTTCAGCGCGTGTACCGATCAGCGCCAAGGTTGTGGCCAGCATGATTGCCAACGTGGGCATTGACCGCGTACTGACGGTTGATCTGCACGCTGACCAGATTCAGGGCTTCTTCGACATTCCTGTAGACAACGTTTACGGCTCCCCGGTACTACTCGATGACATCGTGGATCAGCAATACGATGATATCATCGTAGTGTCCCCGGATGTGGGCGGCGTTGTCCGTGCCCGTGCCGTTGCCAAACAGCTTGACTGCGACTTGGCGATCATCGACAAGCGTCGTGAGCGTGCCAACGAATCCCAGGTGATGAACATCATCGGCGATGTGTCCGGTCGTACCTGCATTCTGGTCGATGACATGTGTGACACTGCCGGCACCCTGTGCAAGGCTGCCAAGGCACTGAAAGACAAGGGTGCCGCCCGCGTAGTCTCCTACGTGACCCACCCGGTTCTGTCCGGCCCGGCAATCAACAACATTATCGGCTCTCAGCTGGATGAGCTGGTCGTTTCCGACACCATCCCGCTGTCCGAGCAGGCACAGAAGTGTGACAAGATTCGTCAGCTTTCACTGTCCCCTCTGCTGGCAGAAGCGGTACGCCGCGTCTGCAATGAAGAATCCATCAGTGCCATGTTCCGCTAACCGGAACGGGCACTGAACCACGGGCACGTCCCGTGATTTGAAGGTCCACCATGGACCGCCCACATGCTGCATGCTTCTGGTCGCGGGGGTATGCAGCTTTAATATATAAGGTATATAAAACATGGCTAAATTTACTGTAAACGCTGTTGCCCGTGACGATCAGGGGAAAGGTGCGAGCCGCCGCCTGCGTCGTGAAGGTCTGGTACCGGGCATCATCTACGGCTCTTCCGAGCCGAAGGCGATCTCCGTGATCGGCAA
>NPIF01001235.1_pt3 | contig 86474 bp, 63 predicted proteins | sample 8637461 | NCBI WGS metagenome assembly NPIF01 (sample SAMN07420641, study PRJNA396082) | bioreactor metagenome | isolation source: sample BR12 brine-fed electro-methanogenic bioreactor BR | place: Japan: Kochi | collected 2016-12-09 | reverse complement strand
TAGCACCACAGGCACAGTTACGGGCTTGGTCAGCGGCTTCAGCAACGCTGAGACCCTCACCGGCAATGCGGGAAGTGATGTCTTTCGGCTAGACGATGTTGCCGTTTTCGCAGGGGTCCTTAACGGTGCTGGGGGTAACAGTGATGAGGTTGTCGGCGGTAACCGCACGAACGCCTGGCAGATCACCGGGGCAAACAATACCGGCATTGTGACGGGCATCACGGGCACATTCAGCAATGTGGAGCGGCTCACCGGAAATAATAGTCAGGACAATTTCAGCTTGCATGCGTCCATCAACTTTGCCGGAGACATCGATGGTGGTGGTGGGACAAATACCTTGACCGGTGGCGCCAGGACGAATGACTGGACCATTGATACTGCCGACGGAGGGACTGTTACCGGTCTCGGTGCCGGAAACACCTTTGCCAATATTCAGAACTTGAACGGCTCGTCTGGTAACTTTAACGATACCTTCGTCTTCCAAAATAGCGGGAGCATCTCAGGCCTGATCAATGGTGGGGCGCAGGAGGTGGGCGGCGAAGACGTTGTAGATATGTCAGCAATTAACGCCAATATCTCGGTGCGGATTGGTGTCGGCCAGGATATCGTCGGTATCGAAAGCGTAATCGGTAACAATGATGGTGTCGCCAACACTACATACAACAGTGAGCTGGTTGGCGAGAATAACAGAAACATCTGGACTATCAGTGGGACCAATTCCGGAAGTGTTGACGGTGTGAATTTTGTCAACTTTAACAATCTCACGGGTAACTCGGACGGCGACACTTTTATTGTTGAGTCCGGTGGGGACATAACAGGGATGATTGACGGTGGAGCGCCGAATAGAACCCCCTGGAATAGCGTTGATGTTTGGACGCCTGTTAATACCTCTACCGAAGACGTCTTGAATTTAAGCCAACTTTCCACTGTGGACACCGTGATTGATACGGATTTTACGAATATCGAACTGATTATTGGCAACGGGGGCTCTAGCACACTGCGCAGTGGACAGAACAACAACGACTGGCTGATATCGGGACAGGGAGCGGGAGTTGTAAACGCAACGGAGTTCAGGGATTTCAACTCCATCGTCGGTGGGGGCGGCAATGACACCTTCCGTGTGCAAGATGCGTTCGGGGGAAGCATTGACGGCGGCGGCGGAACAGGAACCGACTCAATCGATTATAGCGCTATGGCATCACAGACGGTGGTGCTCGGTGGCTCACTTGGTATCAGTGATATCGAGCAAGTTATCGGTAATGGTGCAGGCTTTGTAATGCATGGTATGGATGGCGCGGTGAATACCTGGACCATAACCGGGCAGAATTCCGGCAGCGTGTCCGCTGGCACTGAAAATCTGACGTTTATAAACTTCCATAGTCTAGAAGGCGGTAACGATATTGATAACTTTATCGTTACCGGCAATGGTTCTATTGCCGGTCTGATTGGCGGAGGCGTAGGTCCCGATACCCTGTCTATCGATCTTACAGGTCGTACTTCATCAACAGGGCAAATCAATTTCGATGGCGGTGATGAACCCGGCGACCCCGGCGATAGAATAACGGTGACAGGTCCGGCAGGCATTTACAACGAGACCTTCCGGGCCAATCAGTTTGTGGCCGATCTTTCCGACTACTTCGACCAGCTCGCATACAGCAGCAATAATGCGAGCCTTGTCGTGAACTACCATGGGGTTGGCACTGTCACTGACGAAATCGGCGTTAACAGTCTGACGATTCACGGGACTGGAGAAGGCACGCTGATACAGCTCGGTGCCAATTCGTTCACGGTGAGTAATAGTTTAAGCGGCACCGTCGACTACGCCGAAAGCAGCAAACAAAACATCGCCGTGTTGGCGGACAGCGGCGTGGGAGTAGCTATCACCGGCGCAGTTCATCTTCCCGGGAACCTTTCAATCACGGCAAACAATCTGACCGGCAATGTCGGTGCAAGTATCACAGCGGGCGCCCTTGTCCTGGATTCAGTCGGCGCGGTAGGCAGTGGAACTGCACCTATTGCCACCAATGTCGGTGAATTGTCGGTAATCAATTCCGGCCCCGTCTACATTGATGAACAGAATAACTTGGTGCTGGTGCAGGTGGACTCGACTGGCTTGGTGGATATCAATGCAGATGGTGCCGTATCCAGCAATGCCGCTCTGCTCGCTAGCGGCGGTATGAATATCAACGCATCCGGTAGTATTAACTTGAGCGGGGATAACATATTCAGCGGCGCTCTCAACTTCATATCGTTCGGCGATATCACCCTCGCCGGGAGCAATCAGATCAGCGGCCCCATTTCCCTATCGGAAGGAAATGTCGATTCCGCAAGTAATAACAATACCTTTACCCTGAATAATGTCGGGCAAACGAACCTAGCCAATGTGTCGGTGCAAAGCCTTAACGTCAAATCAACGGGCGATATCACCGATTCAGGAACAATCGTTTCCACCGGTACGGCCACCTTTGAGTCAGACAGAAACGTCGTTTTGGATAACAGTAGTAACGACTTTAGGGTGGTCAACCTCACTGGGTCCGGTACGGCGTCAGTTACCGATATCAATAGCATCGGACTTGGTAGTCTGAGCGCTGGCGAAGTTTCAGTCACGGCCGGTAGTCAGATCACAGATGCCAATGGTGAAGCGATTAACGTTACCGCAAACAGTGTGAAATTGCGCGCTAGTGACGGCATTGGCGCTGGTGCGGTCAATGTGACATTTACAGGCGCTCAAGGGGCGTTTTCTGTGGTTGATACTGACGCCATAGAAACTAGTACGGCAAATCTAAGTGTGATTAACGAGATTGGTGGCACTGTTAACATAAACAATAACAGTAATGTAACCATTCGCGATCTGCGTAATCATGGGGATATTATTCTCACAAATACCGGTGCAATTGAGTTCGCGGTTACGACAGATCCCAGCAGGCTTGGGGCGGTAGATGCAAATTACGGTGGCAATGTTACCGATCCGATATATGCGGGAGATGTGGCGATTTCAGGAAATGGTTTGCACAACGTGACTACGCAAGGGTTTGGTCTGTTGGAGTCGGATATTACGGCGGAAAGTCTTCTGGTAAACGGTGTCTCCCAGTTCGGCACACAAGAACGTCCCATTCGGTTGCGCGTCAATCGGCAGTTCACGCTTCTGTCCAGCGGTGGTGCTGTAACCTATCCAAGTGGAAGGCCGGCTAATATAACTGCCCCTGAAAATCTGATTACGATGGACGGGAGCATGTTGTTTTCCGGACGTCAACTCATCGAAGTAGAGTCCTTAGGGGATGTGGATGAGGCGGTCTTTACCGCGGTACGGAACTACTATTACGAGGATGTGGCGGTCATGCTACCTGCCGACCAACGCATGGACGGAAGCGAGGACGAAGAAGAACGTAATCGGCGTCAGGCTGTTAATTAGAGCTGTAGGACGCATACTCATGAAACTAGTCATCGATATATTCATGACGTTCATCGTGAAGTGCAGGCCTGGACTGAAAAAGTTCTAGCCGATGATGTTCGATGCGCAAGGATCTGAATATTCCCGAATGCGAAATGGTCCATTTAGCTAATGGTGCATTGGGAAAGTATATGGTTGCTGATAAATAGGGTGGGCAGTTTGTATCTAAGGACAGCATTGTTATGTCTTCTGGCGTTATTTTCCGTTGAGGTCGGGGCCATGGGTCTGTTTGATTTTATGAAGGTATGCCTGTTTTCTGAGGTCAATGGCGTGGTGACGCTGGAAGGCAAGCCGGTTGTCGGTGCGGAGCTGATCAGGACGGCAAAACTGAACGACAAAGTGTATACGGATAGAGCGGTGACAGACACAAGCGGGAAATTTCATTTCGACGCAATGTATACGCACTCTGTCAATAAAATGATTTTCATAATTGAGCCTGTCATCCCTCAAACCATAACTATTGGCCATAACGATAAACAGTATCCTGGCTGGAGAACAACCAAGCGCGACTATTATGAAAATGCTGAGCTGGAGGAAGACAGAAACATAGATTTGCGTTGCGAGCTAATCAATGAGCCTTCAGTCAAGGATCAGAAAATCAGGCCGCCATTGTATGGCGTTTGCTCACTTAGGGAATATGAGTAGCGGGGTTTGTGAATATGGCAACATTGGCGCCGAGTGCTGCAGCGACAATCGCGGAACGTGTGTATCAGATACAAAGTTCCGACACGGACATTTCCACATTCTTTGATAGCCAGATCAAGGACGCTTTTAGTCTTCCGGATAATTCAAGATTTGAAGGGACCTCCGGTGGGGCATTCCTGAACTCAAAGACAGGGTTTGGTATTGTCGCTCGCGGCAAGGAGGAGTTCGAGGGAGATGTGCTGGTGGCCGTGCGTGGCACTGCGTCGCTATATGATGCAATTACAGATGTGCATGCGGGAACGCTATACCCGTCGTCGACAGGCAAGATGGTTCATTCCGGTTTCAATAAAGTATTTCTGTCTTTTAAACGTGATCTGGAGGACTTTTTTACGCAGTTTAGCCCGCGGAGGGTTCATTGCGTCGGGCATAGCCTGGGAGGTGCGCTCGCTACGCTTACTGCTGAATGGGTGGCAGCGCAACGCATTGGTGAGCCCGTTCTGTATACATTTGGTTGTCCGCGAGTCGGAAACGCGGATTTCGCCAAATATATTACTTCCAACGTGAAAGATAATAATATTTATCGCGTATATCACAAGACCGATCCCGTCAGCATGGTTCCGATCTGGCCGTTTGCGCATGCACCGCTGCCAGGCACGGAATGCTTCATTGACAAGCCGGGCACTTTCGCGCCGTCTATGCACAAGATGTCCAACTACCTCAGTTCAGTATCAGGAACAAAAGACCGGCCAAGCTCATGGACGGCTCTGAAACGCAATAGGCCCGCCGAGAACAACGATAAAGTAATCGAGGCATGGATGAATATCCGTGGCCCGGTGAGTATGTCGTACTTCAACGTTGTTCTGGTTCAACAGGCGCTGGCGTATATCGTCAAGAAGGCGCTTTATCTTACTGGAGTGGTAGTTCAGTTCGCGTTTGTAATGGCGCCATCGAATTTTCTGGACATTCTTGCTGCATCTCTGGAAGTTGCGGCAAAAGCGTCTATCGAGGTTGCTGGTTATATCAAAAGCCTAATGTTAAAGATTTTGTCCATGCTCGGCGTGGTGGTCGATACGGTACGGGATATCACCGCCTCTTTTATTCGTTGGGTATTAAGGCGGTTTCTGCTTTCGATTAATTTGCTGGTCCAAGTAGCGCTGCGCCAGAGTCAAGACTGATGGACGCAGGCATCTGGTCGTGAAGCATGCGACGTTTCTAGGCAATATGATTCTGTTTAGTTGCCATTCCGGAGCGACGGGTATCCAGTTGTTAGGTGCCTTTGCCTGTATTCCGGCCTGCGCCAGAATTACAAAAATAATTCAGACGAAATTTGAAGATGAAGTTATTTAGAGTTTTTGGCTACGGCCTCGGGCGGTGTCTGTTCGTATCTGTCATGGGTCTGTCCATCTGCGTTCCGGCGTACGCCGAGTTTCTTCAGATGCCGGAAATCGTCCAGATGCCCGAGCTGCGCAAGGAATCTCTGTTGCGGGACGTCGATATCCCAGCGGTGCGCGAGCGCGATCCGGATCCGGAGGGAGGTCCGCGCCTGGCGGTGTCGGAGTTTCGCATTCAGGGCCTGGTCGAGTACCCGGAAATGGGTATCACGCGCGATGCCATCAGGCAGTTGACTGAGCAAATTCGCTTCAATCTCATGGAGGAGGGCAAGCAGCTGGAGTCGGGATATACCATCCGTGAGTTGGGTGAGGTATCCGACCTCCTGGGGGATATCGAGGAGGAATCGAAGGAGCGACATGTTACGCCGCTGGATGTACAGCGCCTTATCTGGCTGGTGCGCGAGCAACGCGGCAAGCGCGGCATCACCATCGGCCAGATTGAGTCGGTCGCCAACACCATTACCCGATTCTATCGTGAGCGCGGCTTTGTTCTGGCCAAGGCCTATATCCCCAAGCAGGAGGTGCGTGACGGCATCGTCAACCTGACGTTGCTGCTCGGTATGCTGGGCGAAGTGGATGTCCACGGCAACGAGATGTACGATGCCGAGGACCTGCAGGCCGTGTTCAAGAATATGATGGGTAAGCCGGTGACCAGTGCCGCAGTCGAGGAGGACTTGTTTCTCATCAATGGTTTTCCGGGCATTACTGTCGATGGCTATTTCGAGCCCGGTTACCAAGTCGGCGATACGCGCCTGAACATAAATGTGAAAAGCGAACGCCGCTATAACGCGAACGTACGTGTGGACAATCACGGTACAGAAGAGTCCGGTTTATATCGCTTCTATGTGGATGGGCAGGCGAATAACCTGCTGGGCATGGCCGATATGTTGAAAGCCAGCTATCTGCTGGCCGAGCAGCCGGCCAACACCACCTACTACAGCTTGAACTACGAGCTGAACCTGTTTCACCCACGTTTTCGTTTTGGCGTGGAGACCTCCAAGAATCAGTTCGTCGTGGACCAGTCGGCGATTGCCGCTAACGTTGACCTTAAGGGTAATGTATTTGTCAACGGGGCAGACCTCAAGTATCTGCACCGGCGCAGCCGCACCAATAATCAAACCTACGTATTGCGCTACGAGGAGATCTCGTCGGATCTGCAAATCGGCAATATCCCGGATATCGGCAATGCGCTGGATGACAAGCAGCGCAATACTTCATTGCTTTACCAGTTCGACTTTCTGCAGGAAGAGAAGCGGCGCCTGCATCAGGGCCAACTCAAGCTGACTTCGGGCAGTTTTGTGTATGGTGAGGATCCCGGCCAGGACCCCAATTATGTAACCTTAAACGCGGACTATTCCATGCTTTCCTTCTGGAAGGTCCCCTTCTTCGACGCCGATACACGACTGATTTACCGTGCCAATCTGCAATACGCAGGGAAAAATCTTTCATCAATTACACGATTTTCCCTGGCCGGACCGACGCGGGCGCGGGCGTACAGTCCCAGTACCTTCACAGCGGACGATGCGGTGTATTTCGGCGTGGATTGGCTCTTCAACAGCCCTGATTGGTGGGATTTCAATATTACCGAGCGCGTCAACTTCAAAAACCTAACAAAACCATTTGTTTTTCTTGACTACAGCTATGGCCTGCAACATACCCTGCAGGCCGGCGAGGCGGACGGTACGGCTCAGCTGGTCGATGCCGGTTTAGGCTTGCAGTTTTCGCATGGAAACGCCTTCAGCGGCAACCTTATGGCGGCCTTCCCCATTGCCGAATCGTTCAAGGGGACAGCGAGCGCGCCGGTGACCGACGGCTACCGTATCGTGTTCGATTTTCAATACGGATTTTGACGTGTATCTCTGTGACTTGGTTCGAAATTTTCGGTTTGTGCAAGCGGTCTGAATCCCTTGACGCGTGTCGGGATGTGACTATAATCACCCTATTCATCGTGGATGAATACCCGTGTGGTAAGCGTTTGACCGGTAACAATTTATAACGTTTTAGTATGTTGTTGCCGTGCAGGGCTTACATGGAACCACATGTGGGTAAGTGCTTTTTCTGAGGCTTAACAAAAAGGGAAGAAACAATGGCTATCTACTTGAAGCTCGGTAATGTAAAAGGGAATGTCACGGCAGCTGGCTATGAAGGCGAAATCGCGCTTCTGTCGGTAAATATGGGTGTGTCACGCAACATCTCGATGGAGCCTGGCAACCTGTCCAATCGTGAATCGTCCAAACCCCATGTGTCTGAAATCACCCTGACCAAGCAAGCGGATAACTCCGTTGCTGCAATCTTCAAGGAAGCCTTGATTGGTTCCGCCGGTCAGGAAGCGGTGATTACCTTTGTCCGCACCGGCGCCGACAAGGTGCAGGAATTCATGTCCTACAAACTCAAGGATTGTATCATCAGCAGCTACAACATCTCCGCTCAGGGTGATGAAGAGCCGCTGGAGAACATCTCTCTGAGCTTCTCCCGTATCGAGGTCAGCTACAAGGATCATGACTCGTCCAACAAGTCGGGCAATCCGCAGCGCGTCATGTACGACCTCACGTCAGCCAAGGCCGCGTAAGAGCAATTTCGGCGGATACAGTACTGTCTCCATCCTCGCGATGGAGACAGTATTTAACCCAAGCACGAACGATTCAGATTCCTGCCGAACAGGATGTAGTCGCGTAATGTCTCAGGGTGAGAGAGCAGAATATGGATCAATATACGCAGGATAGCCGTTTAATTTCGATCGATACGAAATTAGGGAAGGATGAGCTGCTGCTCACTTCTTTCGAAGGCGCTGAACACGTCTCCAATCTCTTCGAATACCGTCTTGCGGCGATATCAACGAATCATGATATCAAGCCGGAAGACATTATCGGCGAAGAAGTCACCGTCACCATCAATACCAAGAACAAGGTATCGTTCCACGGCTTCATCAACACGTTTTCCTACGGTGAAATGCAGGCCCACAATATGCGGGAGTACCGTTTCACCATGGTGCCCTGGTTGTGGTTCCTCTCTCGGACAGAAAACCGGCGCATCTTCCAGAACAAAAACACCAAAGACATTGTCACCCAGATCTTTTCCGATTTGGGATTCAAGGATTTCGAATTCAAAGCGCAGGGTGGCGTTCCGCGCGAATATTGCGTGCAATACGGCGAGAGCGACCTGCACTTCGTCTCGCGGCTGCTGGAAGAGGAGGGCATAGCCTACTACTTCAAGCAGAATGCGAAAAAGCACACGCTCGTACTGGTGGATCAGAAGAACGCCTATGAGATGTGCATAGATACCAACCTGACCTATTCCCGTGGTTCCACGCCGGACAACCAAATCACGCGCTGGAGCCACAACTACGAATTCCGCAAGGGCGTCTGGACTCTCAACGATTATAACTTCAAGGAACCGGCCAAGAGCCAATTGGCCGAGACCAAGACCACCAGCAAGTTCAGCAAGGTAACCAATTACCAGCACTATGAATACCCGGCGGTGTACGACTTCCCCTCTAACCGCGAGCTGGTGAACATCCGCATGGATGCCGAGGAGGTGCCGATGAACACCATCGCCGGCGCCAGTACCTGCAGCACGTTCTATGCCGGTGGCATGTTCAAGCTGGACAAGCACGAGGCCAAGGAAGAGCGTGGCACCTACCTGCTCACCTCGGTTACGCATTCCGCGAGTGACTCCTCGTATTACACCGGTGAGGGCGGCAGTGCTCACTACCGCAACACCTTCACCTGCATCCCGTCGAGTGTGCACTTCCGTCCCCTGCCCATACACAAGCGCCCGGTCATGCGCGGCCCGCAGTCGGCCATGGTCACCGGGCCCGCGGGGGAAGAGATTTATATCGACGAATTCGGCCGTATCAAGGTGCAGTTCATCTGGGATCGCGAGGGTCAGAAGGACGAAAACAGCTCATGCTTCCTGCGCGTCATGCAGTCCTGGGCGGGTAATCAGTGGGGTACGTCATTTATTCCGCGTATCGGTCACGAGGTGATCGTGTCCTTCCTCGATGGTGACCCGGACCGGCCCATCGTTACCGGCACGGTGTACAACGGCGCCAACAAACCCGTGTACAGCTCCAAGACCCAGAGCGGCATCAAAACCCGCTCGACCAAGAACGGTACTGCGGCCAACTTCAACGAGTTGCGCTTCGAGGACAAGAAGGGCTCGGAGCAGGTATATCTCCACGCCGAGAAGAATCTGGACACCATGGTCGAGAACGACGAGACCCTGACCGTCGATCACGACCGCACCAAGCTGATCAAGCACGACGAAAACTCCACGATCAATCACGATCGCAATAAGACCGTCGACAACAACCAGACCGAGACAATCGGTAAGAACAAGACGATCACGGTTGGGGAAAATCACTCGGAAGACGTGGGCAAGAACATGACTATCCACGTCGGACAGGATTTGAAGGAGAGCGTCGACGGTAAATACCTGGAGAACGTCACCAAGGATTACGCTCTCCAGGCCAAGACAATTACCATGACGGCGCAGGACAAGATTACGATCCAGACGGGTTCGGCCAAGATTGTCATGTCCAGCAACGGTGACATCACCATGAGCGGCGCGACGATCAATGTTAAGGGCTCGGGGAATGTGGTGATTAAAGGCAGCAAAGTCATCACTAACTGAGCCGGTTGAACGTGAAACATACAGAAACCAGTGACGAATCGGTAGAGCATGACTCGCTGCCTGTTCTACCGCGACTCTCACCCGGTGAAATTGTCCTTGGGGCACTGAGCGGGCTCAACCTTCAGGGGCAGCCGCTGGTCGACTATCGGGAAAATCCGTTCGGACAACCGTTGGTAGCCGTCTCCACGCTTGGTATCACCAAACAGCACATCGGCCGGCAGGTGGCGCTATTGTTCGCCAACGGCGATCCGGCCAGCCCGGTCATCATGGGTCTGATCCACAGCCCCCTCGACGCACTGTTGGAATCCTATGAGGTTGAATTGCCGCAGGGCGAGGTGCAGGCGGAACCGCCCGTTGCCCAGGCGGAGGACGTCACGATCGACGGCAAGCGCATCGTTATTGAGGGCCAGGAAGAGATCGTCCTTAAATGCGGCGAGGCCAGCATCACCCTGACCAAGGCCGGCAAGATCCTGATCCGCGGCAAATACCTGCTAAACCGTGCCAGCGGCGTCAACCGCATCATGGGCGGCTCGGTGCAGGTGAATTAGCGATATGAGTCACTAATCGGATTGGCGGCGGCGTAGACACATCTCGGCGTATTATTTGTGGAAATACGACAAGTAAAGGTTCGATAGCATGAGAAACGTAAAAATACTGATCGGTGGAAAACCTGTTGGAGAGCAGCGCACCTGGGCTTATCCCAGCGGGCAATCTCTCGGACAGTACTTGGTACCGATTTACCCATGCTATGTGAACGGCATAAACAATGCGGGCGCTACTGTACGTGAGCAGTTCAATGTGTTGCGGTTCGGAGTGCAAAGCAAGGATGGAAAGGCAGCCGCGGTGGTCGGGCTGGCGGATTACCAGACGCATATCATCAAGGCCTGGTTACCACACTACCGCGTGCACAGCGCGACATCGCCAGAGAACGGAGCATGGCAGGTACTAGGTAATTTTCTGATTCACGATGGACCGGACAATCCGACTGAATTGTTTGCAACGATAGGCTGCATCGAAGTGATGGGGCGCCAGGGATTCGTAAAATTCAATGACTTAATCATCTCCTTATCCGGCCCGAAAGCAACCAACAGACCTCAGCAGCTTATGGAAATAGGTCGATCTGGAAGAATGTCTATTACCTATGAACAAGCGTCGCGCCCCCCGTTGAAGAGAGCGTAATGAAATGCTGGAAAAATCACAACCTCTGATGAAGCGCAAAAATGTCCGCTACCTACTGTCATGGATAGCGACAGTCTTAACACTGTGCGTAGCCTGTAATCAGACCGTTGCAAAGGAGCCTCCGATCAACGCGGTAAGAACGACGCTGACAGAGAAGTTGAATTCCGAAGCCGCGAACTCGTCGCTAAAGGAAAGCCTGCTTACATCTACAGACGTACGAAGCATCGTGCATGAAAATCTCGACCCCGGCCTGCTAAATGAACTCCGGGAAGGCACTGGGACGGATTTTAGCTTCATTTCATCCAGCCAGAACGATGAATCCCATGTGACGATATTGATTCTCACCTATTCAGCGGATAAAACAGCTGATCAGATGGCAGAGAGATTGGGGAAAATAGGCGGCTACTTTAGGCATAGTAAGATCCTTACGCCCTTCTCTTACGTCGCATCTGGTGAACAAGTTGTTATTGCCTTTACTGAGAATGCGGGAAACGAATTCGTTGTTAAATTTGTCAATGAATTGCCAGGCATTCTTAAAAGAAAATAGTGGTTCCAACAGCGTTTTCGAAGTAATCAAGTTGGACTGAGATGCTCTGAATATGTAACCAATAATGAGCGAGACGACGCGCCATTCAAGGAGTAGAAGGCGGAAAAGAGTGGGATGCGCGATCCTTCTCTCTTCTTTGATGTGTTTTTGCAATACTTCTCATGGCGTGTCGGTACTGGGCGCCAGCCGCCGGCAGGGCCGGTCTTTGCGCAAGATTAAAATTGTCCTGGGCGCAGGTGATAAAGCAACGGTCGAGGCTCGTTCTGATATCTCGTTAGAGGAGCTTTGCAAAGATAAAGAAGCGGTTGATGACGCCGATGCCATGTTCCGCACGCGCCCGTGTGGTGAATTTTGTGCGTTTATCAAGCGTGCCCCGAGTTCCGTTTATAACCGAATCAGATTGCATGTTACAGCTACATAACAGCACGCCGTTTATCGCTGGCATGGCGATCTTCCCGAACGAAGAGGCCATTGATACGCTTTATGTTATGGTCAAGGCGACATTCAATATTGGCTCACAATTGACCATTGCGGATGAGCAGGCGCCACTACACGAAGCCGACGTGTACTGGGCCGAGCCGGGTAAATCGAGCGTTAAATATATCGGCGATTACCATATCGGAAAGCCTGTCACCGACATCATCATGCTCGGACACGCCTGTGCGCCGGGGCAGAAGGAGGCAACCCGTCTCGATGTCAGCCTGGCGGTCGGCAAGGTTCGCAAAACGGTCGGTGTGTTTGGCGACCGGCAATGGAACGAAGGCAGGATCACACCGCCCACATCCTTCAAGACCATGCCGATGGTGTACGAGAAGGCCTATGGCGGCATTCACGTCGTCGATGGCGAGGTCGCCGATGCTGACGCGCGCAATCCCGTTGGTCGGGGATTTGCCGGTACCCGTAAAGACGAGGATATGAATGGTGTGCCGCTACCGAATCTTGAAGACCCCTCACAACTGATACGTGCGCCATCCGACATGCCGATGCCAGCTTGTTTTGGTGCCAGTGCGCCGTTCTGGCAGCCGCGCGCCAGCTATGCCGGCACCTATGATGAACAGTGGAAGACTTCCCGTGCGCCGTATCTGCCCAAGGACTTCGACAAGCGATTTTGCAACGCCGCACATCCGGACCTGATTTATCCCGGTTATCTGCAGGGCGGTGAGCCGGTGCAGATATCATATATGCATCCTAACGGGATATTGAAATTTGATGTGCCGCGCGTAGGCATCTCCTCGCGGATTACGGTCGCCGGCAGCGATGCTACCCCGGACTTCAATCTGGAGACGCTGGTGTTAGAACCCAATCAATTGCGTATGAGCCTGGTCTGGCGTGCGGCCTTGCCGTGTGACAAGCGGGCCCTGAAGGTCAGCGACGTGCGTATTGCGCTGCGTAAATAGGCACACGGCACGGCAAGGAAACAACTAAGGCTATACCCGAGGTAACGAAATGGCACAAAGTACTTTCTCCAATGGACGGGGCATCTCGCACAAGGGCAGCGGAGGCAAGAGCATCGTGTTTCCGGATGTGTGCCTGACCCCGATGGGAAATTCGGTCGTGCCGATTCCCTATGCCAATCTGGGCAAGTCGGCGGATACCAGCAAGGGGCCCAAGTCGGTGAAGACCGACGGGCAGATGCCGATGGTCAAGGGTGCTCTGTATTCCAAGAGTACTGGCGATGAGCCAGGTTCGCGCAAGGGCGTGGCCAGCGGTACTAACAAGGACGTATGCGAGTTCATGATGTACTCCTTCGACGTGAAGTTCGAAGGCAAAAACGTCTGCCGCCTGGGCGACCCACTGTTTCACAACAAAAAGAACACCGTAGGATAACCACCCTTGTCGGTCGCCATGGATACCACGCAGTCGCCGCAATTCAACAGCGCGCACGCCTACCGTGACCTGTATTCCCAGTACGCCATAGATGCAGCCTTTTTGTGGTTGCTGCGCTCGGTTGCGGTGGACCAGCCGCACTATGCCTCCGAAGACCTCGCCGCCCTGGAAGGACGCCTTGAGGCGCAGCTCGACGGCTTGATGACCGCGCCCGAACTGGGCTGGTCCGCGGCCGAGGCCGGACTCGAGCTCGAAGAGGCAGGCGAAGTGTTCACCGCCGCCTGTGCGGCCTTGCGCAGCCGCGAAATGGCTCGCATCCAGCAGGCTGTCGAGGCCGGTCTCGCCAGCTCCGCAGTTACTAAAGGACTGGTATCCGCTTTGGGTTGGCTGCCTGCCGGTGTGGTCAACCCCTGGATCGAGAAGTTTCTTTCCGGCAAGGACATGCGCCACAAGTACCTGGGCGTAGCTACTTGTAGCGTGCGCCGTCACGACCCCGGCGAGGTGCTGACCTCCATATTGGATAGAGAGGACTGTCGCCAGCATACGCACCTGTATGCCCGTGCCCTGCGCCTTGTGGGAGAACTACGCCGCCAGGATTTGATGCCGGCCGTGCAGGCCGCCAGAGTGTCAAAAGAACCTGGCATCCGCTTCTGGGGAACGTGGTCGGCTATCCTTCTAGGAGATCGGTCTGCAGTTCCGGACTTGCAGACCTTCGTATTTGAAGAGGGGCCAAACCAGGCGCGAGCGTTGCAACTGGCCTTTCGAGTCTTGCCCATCGAGCAGGCACGGATGTGGGTATCCAACCTCGCCAAGGACCCGGCCCAGGCACGCACCGTCATCACGGCCACCGGCATCCTCGGTGACCCCCATGCAGTGAACTGGCTCATAGCCAAGATGGCAGAGCCCGCTTTGGCGCGCCTCGCCGGCGAGGCCTTCACCCACATCACCGGTATCGAACTGGAGCGCCACGAATTGTTGGCCGCCGTACCGGCCGATCAGGCGCCCATCCCCAACGACGACCCGGATGATGCATACGTCGGCTTGGACGAGGACGAAAACCTGCCCTGGCCGGATGCCGGCAAGGTCGCTGCGCTGTGGCGCGCCCACGGCCAGCACTTCCTGGTCGGACGGCGCTACTTCATGGGTCGGCCCATCACCGCCGAGCTGCTCAAGGACAAGCTCGTCCACGGCTTCCAGCGTCAGCGCCACGCCGCCGCCCTGGAACTGGCCCTGCTAGGCGAAATGCCTTTGCCCAATACTCGCGCGAGGATCGCAGTATGAGCAACACACCCAAACTCTACATCGCCGGGATGGGGATGATTACACCGGTGGGGTTTGATACTGCGTCGACGGCTGCGGCGGTGCGAGCAGGTGTTAGTACCTATGCTGAGACGGATTATTACGATGATGAGTACAACAAGATAAAAATGGCAGTAGTCCCAGACGAGGCGTTAGAGAATTGTTTAGAGGAAGGTTTGCTTCAAGGAGAGCTGACTGCCCAAAAAGCAAGGATGTTGCAACTCGCAAAACTCGCTCTTACAGAGATTAAGCCTAAGTTACCAAAACATACTCCCCTTCCTTTGTTTCTTGCTGCGCCCGAACAAACAGGAGAAAGCACTCAGTCCTTGAACAGGGCTTTTCTGGAAAATCTTGCTTTGCAAACGGGTATAAATCTGGACTTGGAAGTATGTCGAATCGTTTCTAGCGGAAGAGCCGGTGGATTGTCAGCAATAAGGCTAGCATTTCTGTATATAGAGAGCACGAGCGCCAAGGTGGTCCTGGTCGGTGGAGTTGACACCTTCTACGACAAGGAGAGATTGGAGACTCTAGTCGCCGATAAGCGCTTGTTGTGCGGTGAGGCGGTGGACGGGTTTGTTCCCGGAGAAGCGGCGGCCTTCCTTTTGCTGACGAACGATCCGTCATATATGAATGTACCCAGCATGCCTCGCATATATGAGCCTGGAATAGGGGTGGAAAACGGTCACTGCCACAGTAAGCAAACCTATACTGGAGATGGTCTCTCATCAGCAATGAAAGTGGCGATCAGCCAAGCTGATGCACCGAGGATAGCAACAATATACAGCAGCATGAATGGCGAGCATTTCTGGGCGAAGGAGTATGGGGTGGCGGTGACCCGCAACAGAACGGCGCTTGAAGAGCATGTAAGGCACGAACATCCGGCAGAGTTCTACGGAGATGTGGGTGCCGCGTCCGGCCCCCTACTGGTTGGGTTGGCAGCGGAAAATTTTGCACACTCAGAATCCGGATGCCATTGCTTGGTTTGTTGTTCGTCAGATAACGAATTTCGTGGTGCTATAGTCTTGCGGTCATGAGACACGCAGTGTACAGGGGATATGACATGTCAGAACTTGGTGAAGGTGCAGCGGCCGCAAAGCCGGTCGAAACAGCCAAAAAAGGGAAGGTTAAAGTCAGCGTCAGAGATATTTGCACCGGCAAGCGTATTGAAGGCGCCGAGGTGGTTGTTAACGGAAAATCGAAAAAATCCGATACTCAAGGTGAGACTTTGTTCGGCGAGCAGAATGTAGGTTTGACTACAGTAAAAGTTAACAAGCATTTTGAGGAAGCAGACTATAAAACATTTATTACACATAAGCCAAAGATAACATTAAGTCATGATGCAAAGTCCTCGGCCGAAGACATGGTGCAGGTAGAGGAAAGTAAGGAATCAAGAGTTCGAATCGAAATCCCAGTGTTCCGGGTAGTCGAAACAGTGCGTTTTTGTAGAATCCATCTGAAATTTTCACCCAAGCTGGATTACGGCCACTGGTGGATAGAGGTGGGTAACCATAGTTATGGCTGGTGGCCGGAAGAAGGACACCTTGGGCCGAAAGATATGGAAGAACCACAACCTCCGGCGCCTTTGCCCGAAGGCGCAGATATGCCTGCCCAAATAGAGTATATGGCGCAGAGTGCCAGCTACAGAGCAAGAGTCGCGCAATATGCTGCGAACTACTCTAAAGCAGGAGCTTATAGTCAGGCAATTTATAAAACGTTTCGCGGGGTGCCGGGAATACTAAATGGTGATGACAACTACAAAAGAAACGAGATAGACCCGCATCACGGGGATTGGAAAAAAGGGAAAACTAATGAAGACTATCATCCTGTGATTTTAGACTGCCGCACTGATTCGGAAATTAAAGACGCGATACGAGATTTTGCATTTTCATACAGCGGCAACTGGTCGTGGCGTTTTGAGTTTGGAACGAACTGTCATACTTTCCAGAAAGACGCAATGAAAAAACTGAAATTGGATAAAGTGAAGGAACTGTAGCTGAGGATATGACAATGTCTGATACTTACAGCATTACCGTTTTTACAAGTGGTATTAAATACACGGTCTTCTTTTTCGCAAGTTTTAGCGGGCATTTTCATCCTTGGACCCCGATTGAACCACTGGAGATTGACGATATACACGCGGGACTCGAAAAGTATTCCAATGTTCCATACTACCAAGGATGGTATTCAGATTCTTCTAACGGAGCTAACTTAGATAAATTAATAAAGTACAACCTATATCGTGGGCCAATAAATATCGATATCGAACTTTGTAAAGTTCCTGGCGTCTATTATCACAGACTTGAAAAAGTCGACGGAGAATGGAAAATTGGAGTACTGCTGACGAAAGAGATGTTAATCGAACAAGAGAATTATTTCCGGTATGTAGTCAATAAGAGTGGCAAAGTGGAATTTGCATACCGCATTTACGCGACGCCAGTGTGGCGAGTCGAGTATGCATACAAGGAGAATGGCGCACTCAACAATGTTATAAATCTACCATTCGATTTTCCGGAAAACATACCTAACTAAATAGGCGTCCAAAGTTTGTGTCCGCCTTCTCTGCAATGTTTCGTCGTGCGGACTGAGGCGCCCACGGTTTCCCGGATACATGGTTAAGCATGGTTAAGCGACTTTCGCCATCATCTCGAAATCGACCGGTGTATGAAGCCCAGCGATTGATGAAGACGTAGGCGATTGTAGAAAATATCTATGTACGCAAATATTGCCATGCGTGCTGCGTCGCGATCTTCAAGGACGACATGATGCACGAGTGGTAACCCCCATTTGTAGTTGTGCTCAAAAGTAGAGCCTAGGCCACGAGGGCCAACTTCTGTTTCGGGGTGATATCTCCAAGCGCCATATTGAGGGGCTCGTAGTTATACGTCCAGAGCCAGCGGGTAGCAAATTCCCGCACCTCGGCAGTCGTTGCAAACAGATACTGCCCGAACCAGTCATAACGCACGGTGCGGTTGTAGCGCTTGACGTAGGCATTCTGCTGCGACTTGCCGGGCTGGATGTATTCCAGCCGTATGTCGCGCTGTTCCGCCCACTCCTGTAGTGTGTTGCTGATGTACTCCGAGCCGTTGTCGCAGCGTAATGCCGCGGGTTGTCCTCGCCACTCGATGATCTGCTCTAGGGCGCGAATCACTCGCTCGGCCGGCAGTGAGAAATCGATCTCGATGCCGAGCCCTTCACGGTTGAAATCATCGATCACGTTAAATAGCCGGATAGCTCGCCCTTCCTCCAGCCGGTCATGCATGAAGTCCATCGACCATACTTGGTTGATGGCCTCCGGCACCGCCAGAGGCTCGGGCTTCTCCCGTACCAGCCGCTTCTTCGGCTTGATGCGCAGATTCAACTCCAGCCCCCGGTAAATGCGGTACACGCGCTTATGGTTCCAGCCAAATCCCCTTCACGTTGCGCAGGTGCAGAAAGCACAGGCCAAAACCCCAGTTGCGCTGGTTGTGGGTCGGCCGAATCAGCCAGTCGGCGATCTGCGCATTCTCATCCGACAGCCTGGCCTCGTAGCGGTAGCAGGTTTCGCTGATCACAAACGTCTGACATGCCATTCTGAAACTTATCCTGCGCTGCTCCACGGCTTGTTTGGCCATCGCCCGGCGGGCTGATGGCCTCACCACTTTTTTGCCATGGCCTCTTGGATGATCTCCCCTTCAGCCGCTCCTCGGCGTATATCTTCTTCAGCAGTCGGTTTTTCTCCTCCAGTTCCTTCATCCGGGCCATCAGCGAGGCGTCTATCCCTCCGTACTTGGCGCGCCACTTGTAGAAGGTATCGCTGCTCATGCCGTGCTCCCGGCACAGCTCCGGGACAGGGCTGCCAGCCTCGGCCTGCTTGAGAATGGCCAGGATCTGGTTGTCGGTAAAACGGGACTTTTTTCATGTAGAACCTCCTCGGTACACATTACGAGAAAATTCTACTTCTGGGCATCTCTACTTTTCGGGGGGGATTACCATGTGTCCAAGTTGCAAAGTCGGAACATCTGTTTAGATAACCTCCAACCAATAGTTATGTTTCGCTATAGATTTAGTGTTGTGATTTTGTGAGATTAGAGGAACGGCTATCGCCGTAGGCAAAAAAAACCGGCTCAAATAGGTCGCCAAACAGGCTGTGTAATACTAATGTTTGTTCCTTGTTTTTATCCTGCTTCATATCTTGCCACGGAACGATGTAGATAATCTGCGGCATCTCGGTATTGCCCTTGATGAAGGTGGTTTGCAGTTCCAGACGGTCGGCAGCCTGTATGGTGCCACCCAGCGATACGAGCATGCCACCGGCCAGCAATACTTGTTTCATGTTCATATTCCTCATCATGGCTCACCGCGCGTAAGGGAGCGCTCGAGTTCGCCCACCCAGTTGATGGTGTCCTTGTCCTCGTTGTCGGTCAGTTCAAGATAGCGCTTGTAGTGCTGTATTGCACCGGGGATGTCCTGCAGGTAGATGTCATCTAGCAAGGCGAGGTTGTAGTGTGCGATGGCGTAGTCCGGTTTGCCTTCGATGGCGCGCTGAAAGTCTTCCTTTGCCTTGAGGATGTTGCCGCGCTGATTCTCGATGTAGCCCAGCAGGTTATAGGCCTGCGGCATATTGGGATTGCGCTCCAGCGCGAGTTGCAGGGTTTTTTCTGCTTTATCGAGCTGCTTGTTCTTGATCTGCACCAGCGCGAGGTTGACCCGGGGGCCGGCCAGTTCCGGACGTTGGGCAATGATGTCGGTGAGCAGTTGTTCGGCGCGGTCAAGGTGGTTTTCGTTCAAATTGGTTATCGCCTCGCGGTAACGCTGGACCTCATCGGCGGCGAGGCTCTGTGTGTTGACCGCAGGTGCGTCTGTCACTGCCCTGGTTTCCATGGACGGAGAGGTAGCGCAGCCGGTGAGCCACATGGCATAGCTGGCCAGTAGAAGGCTGACGAGACGGCGCGTCCGTAGGCCAGCCCTGGTTTGCTCAGTGCAGGACATTGATATAGCCCTCCAGCTTCAGTTCGCGGCCAAAGCGCGCGGGAAACAGCTCTGCGAGCCTTGTCTGGCTTTGCTTTACCCAGTCGTCAAACACGCCATCTTTCACGTAATTCAAATTTGCCTCATAAAACTCGATGGCCTTTTCCTCAAAGGGGAACGCCTGGTCCTCGAGCAGTATGTTGTACTGCTCCAGTTCTACGGCATCAAGCTGTTTGGGCCGTTCGGAGTCGAGCAGCGCCTTGCTGAAGCCGCGATAGATATCGCCAATGGCATGAGTCGCCTCAGTGGCAGTAGCGGATACGCGGTAGGCGGAGGCCTGGCTGTAGAGATTCACGGCCTCCTGCATCAACTGCTTCTTCCGCGCCAGGTTCGGCTTGAGCGGGGCAACCAGCCTCACAGCGGTGAAGCGCTGATACTGTGCGCGGGCAAGCTCGAGCGCAGAAGTGGAGGCGATGAAGCGCGTGCGCTCGGTTTTGCTATCCGCTGGCGTGCGCTTATCGGCCGTGAGGATTGCCTTACGCCATCTGTCCGCGTCTTGGGTGTTGTTCGTCTGCGTACTGAGGCGCACGAGCTTATTAAGGGCCTCCATATACTGAGGAAAGGGGCGCGGATGGTTTTTGGCATATTCCGCAAAGGCGCGGTGGGCGGCCGGGTAATCCTTGTTCGACTCGTAGAGTTCCGCGGCTTTCCAAAGGGCAGCGACCTGGTATTCGTTATCCTGATCGCTACGTGCAATCTTGACCAGCTCCCCAGCGGCCTCGATCTCCCGACCGGCTTTCAGGTAGGCGACACTGAGCTGTTTGGATACTTCGAGACTGTGTTTGTCTGACGGGAAGTAGCGCTGAAATGTCCTGATATATTGAATGGCTTCATCCCACATTTCATGGGTTGTAGACAAGACGATGGCGTCATACAGACCGGTGGCGGCCATGTCTGAATCAGGTGCGACATCGGTAATCCGAACATAGTTTCTGACCGCGGAGGCGATGTCGTTTTGTTTCTGTGCGGCGGCGCCCTGATTGTAGATTGCAGTGGCCAGATTGTTGCGGATCTGCCGTGCCGAAGCATCTTTCTTCTGGTACTGACTGATCACAGACGTATAGGCTGCTTCCGCGGCACTGTAATCTTCCTGCCGGAAATAGGCGTGAGCCTTGATTACATGGATATCATAGGTGGCAGCTGAGTAGGGCAGGTTGCCGGACTGCTCAATCAGGTTGATGGTCTGTGTGTAGTTACCGGCCAGGTAGGATTCCTGAGCGGCGTGGGTAACGATCTGCACGGCATGTTCGTCGTGCGGGTACAGGCGTGTGTACAGAAGGGAATAGCTCACCAATTTGTCGAGCAGGCCCCTTTTTTCGGCGTCAGCCTTGGTGTCGCGGTGCAGTCGCGTCGCGAGCAGGATTGAGGCGTAGGCTGCGTCCTTGTTGAGAATGATATCGGCGTCATAGGCGGCCATCTCGTATTGCCGCAAGGCCTGGGCGTATTGCTTGTTGTGGTTCAGCAGCTCGGCGTACAGATAGTAAATATTGTCTTTGCGGGCGTATGCCTTGTAATCCTGCAAATAGCGCTCATACCAGACGCGCGCCTGAGCGAAACTTTCCGACTTCCCGGACTTGTTGAACTCACGATGATAATGCGCAGCGGCGAGAACGATGTAGTCTCTGAGTGCGGCCGATACCTTTGTATAGAGTTGCTGGTTGCTATTGCCCTTGGTCCAATAGCTATGCTGTGGATTGTAGTGGGTGTAAACGTCCTCCAGGCTGTTGATGGCCATGGCCGTGAAACCGCTGTCCTTCCATATGTCGACGATGCGGAGCTTGGCTTCCGGTACGTGCGGCGAGGCAGGGTGATCGTGGGCGAAGGCCTCGAAAATGCCCGCTGCGTCCGAGTAGCGTTGCTGCTTGCGGAGTACCTCACTGACATGCGCATAGGTCTCATAGATATAGGCGAAGCCAGGCTTGCCGGTAAAGTAATCGCTGAGCGCTGCCGAGCCGCCCATATAGGAAAACGACAGTCCGAGAGCACGGAAATATTCATCGAATTGATTTTTTGCCGAGTCCCCCAGCGTGTCGTAGGGCTTGAATCCGCTCTCGTCAACAACCTCCACAAAGTCGTCTACAGCCTGATGGTAGTATTCCTGCTTGAAACGGGCCCAGCCGCGCTTGTAGCGTGCATTCTGCCTGAAGATCAGGTTATCACGGGAAACGAGCACCTCAGTGTATATATCCTCGGCCGTACTGTACTCGCCGCGGCTGAAGGCGGCCTCGGCAAGCCGGAATTGGCTTTCGACATAATAGTCCGATTTGGGGTGTTTACTGACCAGCGTTCTCAGCGTGTCGAGCGACTTGTCATACTCGCCCCTTTGATCGTAGGCGCGTGCCAGTTGATAGAGTGACTTGTCATTATTATTGGCATTTGGATAGTCGCGTAGGGTTGTTTCAAGAAGCTCTATGCTTCGATCGAGCGCGGCGTTATGCAGGCTATCTTCCAGCGCCAGGGTGCCTTCGCTGTGTTCGCCGTTGTTGCGGGAGAGCCGGTCGATGAGTTGGAACTCGAGCTGTGCCAAGCGCTGCAGGGCGTCCACGCGGGAGATGTCCTGTTTGGAGGCATGCTTCAGATATTCGGCATAGGCCTCGCGGATGGCGGCCTCATTACCGGCGTGGTCTATGGTTTGGGTGATAGCGGATTTTCCTCCGACAACATCAACGTCACGGAGGGTGTGTTGCCGCGTCGGAGTAGTGCCGCATGCGAGCAATGCTAGCGGCAATATGCTGGCGAGTACATATCTCATTGCGGTTCACCCAGACGGCCGGCGCCTGTGTCATGCATGCGCGCCAGACCAAAGCGTGCCTGGTTCATATAGCTGGTCATGTAATTCGTTCGGCGCCTAAGGGCCTCACGTACCGCTTCACCTAACAGCTTGCGGTAGGCGTCCTGCAAAGCGGAATAGTCATGCTTAAGCGCAGGTTCCTTAACAGTCTCCATGTATGCCTGGTATGACCACAACAGGCGCAGATTGTCGAAATAGGCCATAGGAAGCAATCCGTCCAGATCGAGCAGCTCGCTGCCGACGACGATGGTATGGTCGTCTGCACGGTAGGTGATGCGCCGGGCGATATCCGCGTCGGAAACGCTCAGGCCGTCCAGTCGGTGCCTGCGCTGGTCATAGTAAGCAATGGCGTCGGTATAGCCAGCAGTTGCCGTGGTGAATTGCCGCAGCTTTTCGTAAAAATACGCGGTCAGGAGATGCGCCTCGTCGACAGGCAGATCCAGCAAAGCGCTGTCCTTGAGGATGCGCACGGCATTGAGGGCGCCGATATAGTCATCTTGGTTCGCCGCGCAAAGCGCGATGCCTAGCAAGGCGCGATTGGTGTAAAGGCCTTCACGGCTGACCTCGCGAAAAGACTCACGCGCATTGCGGTAATATTGCTGTTGCAGGAAGGAATAGCCGAGCATGGAATACAGCCGGTCACTTTGGCTATCGCGTGCCGCTAACGGCGTTCGCCGCAGCAGGTTGTTGACGATTTCGTGAGCATCAGACCACCAACCCTGGCGGATATTCGCGATGGCCAAGTTGATCTGCGCGGCCTCGAAGTGGCGCGACGATGCGGGTATCTTCGCGTAAATATCAATAGCCTGCCTTTGCCGCTGTAGTTTTTGCGCGGCGATCCCCTGCATCAGCAGGGCGTGATTTAATTTGCCCGGTGGCAAGTCGCGTTCGATAGCGGCCAGCATGTCGCTCGCCTCTTGCCAATGGCCACGGTTGAAAAGTTGCCGCGCGAGGGCGAACTCCATGTTGGATACGACCGAGCGGTCGCTGTCCTGTCGGGCCAGTGCCATAAGCCGCGAGGCCGTCTTCCGTTCATTCGAATCAAGCAGGGTGGTTACGACGCGGATGGCGACTCCACTGTTGATATTTCGTTCGATCAGCGGGATGTTGTTGAAGATCAACAATACCGCCTGCTGCGGACTATCTTGTTTCAAGTTGCGCTCGAGTTCGTTTGCGAAGACGTCGACGCCGGTAAAGCGTGCGACGCCTTCGCGCTTCACCTGGGCAGAGTAAAAACTCGAGGTAAAGTCCTGCAGGTTCCTGTCCAGCTGCTCAGACTGCGCCGCGAAGCGGTCCGCGCCGGCAGCCTGTGCCAACGGGAGCGCCGCGCATAGCGCCAGCAGGACAAGAGATTTGGGCAGGTTTCCGAGGAGGCTGCGGGACATGCGTAGGCGACCTTACTGGTTGACGGCATACTTGAACTCGCCATCCTCCGTCACGCCAATGTGAATGCCACTGATGTCCTCGTTGTCCGCCATGCGGCTCAGGCACTCGCTGGCCAGTCGGGGCAGCAGGGTGCGGGACAGGATGTTCTCAATATTTCGGGCGCCGGTATCGACCTCCTGGCAGCGTGCAACGATATGCAACAATACGTCCTCGTCAAAGCTGAACGAGGAGTTGTAATGCTCGCGCACTCGTCGCGCGATACGTTGCATGTTAAGCCTGCATATATTCAGCAGGTTGTCATCGTTCAGCGGGTAATACGGGATGATCGTGGCGCGTCCGAGAAAGGCCGGTTTGAAATGGTTGAGCAGCTGCGGGCGGAAGTTGTCGAGCAGGATATCGACGTCCGGCAACTCTTCACTCGCGGAGCACATGGCGCGGATATGCTCTTCGCCGGCGTTGGATGTCATGATGATAATAGTATTGCGGAAATCGATGTCGCGACCTTCTCCATCCTTGATGGTGCCCTTGTCGAAAAGGTTATAGAACACGTCCTGGACGCCGGGGTGGGCCTTCTCCATCTCGTCGAGCAGGAGCACACTGTATGGTTTGCGCCGCACGGCTTCAGTCAGCACGCCGCCTTCGCCATAGCCCACATAGCCGGGCGGAGAGCCCAGCAACATCGATACCTTGTGTTCCTCCTTGAACTCCGACATGTTGATGGTGGTGATGTTCTGCTCGCCGCCATACAGCACGTCGGCCAGGGCGAGCGCGGTTTCGGTTTTGCCGACGCCGCTGGGCCCGACCATGAAGAACACGCCAATGGGCTTGCGTGGATCGGTTAGACCGGCACGAGAAGTACGGATACTCTCGGCGATGGCATGCAATGCATGGGACTGGCCTATTACGCGTCGGGCCAAGGCGTCCTGCAGATTGAGGATCGACGCAATCTCATCCGACAGCATCTTGCCCACCGGAATGCCGGTCCAATTGGATACGACCTCGGCGATAGCCTGACTGTCGACATCGACCTGGATCATCGGGTTTTCACCCTGGATGTCATCCAGTTCCTGCATGAGATTGAGGAGCCTGGTCCTGATTTCGCCCAGTTCCTCGTCAGACAGCGGCTCGGGCAGGCCTTTCTTCGTGCGCGCCTCCTGTGGCAGGTTGCGGCTGTGAAAGTCATCCTCGATCTGCTGTTGCAGAGCGTGGATTTCCGAGACTTTCTGCCGTTCCTTGTCCCATTGCGACTCCTGCACAGCCAGCTTTTCCTGAAGTGCGTCGAGCAGCGATTTCAGCTCATCGATGCGTGTATCGCACTTTCCAAGTGTGGCATTTTCACGTTCGAGCAACAGAATGTTGGTCTCGCACTGCTGGATGGCGCGGCGGGTATCTTCAATGGCCGCAGGGGTTGTGCTCTGGCTAAGTGCGACACGCGCGCAGGCGGTGTCCAGCAAGCTGACGGATTTGTCCGGCAACTGTCGCGAAGTAATGTAACGGCTGGAAAGACGTACCGAATCAACGATGGCCTCATCGAGTATGCGTACACCATGATGGTTCTGCAGCATGCCGGAGATAGCGCGCATCATGTCGATGGCTTTGTCTTCGCTCGGTTCTTCAATCTTCACAACCTGGAAACGTCTGGTCAGCGCAGGATCGCGCTCGAAGTACTTCTTGTATTCGGCCCAAGTGGTGGCGGCGATGGTGCGCAGCTCGCCGCGCGCAAGGGCCGGCTTCAGCAGGTTGGCTGCGTCCCCTTGGCCTTCCTTCCCGCCGGCGCCGATCATGGTATGCGCCTCGTCTATAAACATGATGATTGGGTGCGGCGAGGCCTTGACTTCGGCGATGACCGACTTGAGGCGGTTTTCAAACTCGCCCTTGACGCTGGCGCCGGCCTGCAACAGGCCAAGGTCAAGACTTCGTACGCAAACGCCCTTGAGCGGCTCGGGTACGTCGCCAGTGGCGATACGCAGAGCAAAGCCTTCGACGACAGCGGTCTTGCCTACACCGGCTTCACCGGTGAGGATGGGGTTGTTTTGCCGACGGCGGGTGAGGATGTCGATAATCTGGCGTATCTCCTCATCGCGTCCTAGCACCGGGTCGATCTTCCCCTGTTTGGCATCCTCGGTGAGATTGACCGTGTACTTGTCCAACGCGGGGGTCTTGCTTGGCTTGCCCGCGGCTGCCGCAGGCGTATCGCCGTCGACCCCTCCTTGTCGGGTGTTGGCGGACTCCGCTGTCGTGCCGACAACGGCACGTGCTACTTCGCGCATGGATTCCGGCGGGATCTTTCGAAACTCTGCAGAGGTGCCTTCCATGCTGCGTCGCAGGCCGTCATCCAGCACGATGGCGGTGAGGATGTGTGCGGAAGTCGCAAGCGGATGCATATACTCGACCGACGCGAGCATCCAGGCATTTTTGGCGACATCGACAACGGTAGGTGAGAGGGCAGGGGCGCGTGTGTTGCCCGCCTTAATTCTATCGAGCTCCCGGTTTAAGTCCTGGGTCAGGCGACCGATGTCGATCTCGAATTTCTCGAGCGCCGCATGAATATCGCTGTCATTTGCCTCGAGCAGCTTTAGCAGCCAGTGCTCAACTTCGACATTATAATGCGTGCGCGCGAGGCACAGGCCGGCGGCGCCCTCAAGAGCATTGCGGTTGAGGTCGTTGAGCTTTCCAACCAGCGATTTCAGATCGATTGTTACCATGTTGTCCCTGCCTCTTTAGGTCCCGTTTGCGTTGTAGTGCCAGCCCATATAATGGTATGGCGCTTCAACATATTCCTTGTACTTTATCGCAACAGTTCTTCCCACAGATCTTCACAAATCTGTGGCTCTTGTTTGAAAATTCCCCGATTCCGCCGGCGCGAATGACCCAGTCGTACGGCGCGTCGTTGATGATTGCGGTACCGGACGAGTAACAGGGCAAAATGTCGTAACGATTTTCCGGGGCAGTATCCTTGACATGGTTTGCATGCACGAAGAACGCCCTGACCTGCTGCTCGCTGAGCAGAAAACCCTTGCACACCCCGGTGGTGTAGGCGTGTTCCGGCTCATTGCCGCCGGCAGCCATGACTTGAATATCAGAAATTGTGAAACCGTCATCGGATATCGATACGACATGGGCGCTGCATCCATATAGCAAGACGAGTGCCAATAAGCCTGCTATCACGTCAGGCAGTACGAGGCGCGGTGACGCCGCGTCATTCTCATATCGTATATTGCTGTTGTTCATACTGTCGGTCTCAACGTAACCGGCGGGCCGATACAGGTATGTCCACCGTTGCATCGGTGCCTTTGTACTTTCCGGTGCGTGTGGAAAGCCAGGTATTCCAGCCCATGATCGTTGGGCTGTCTTTGCTGAAACGGATGCGCTCCGGAATGTCGGTGCGCTTGATGCGCATCACATAGTCATAGTCGTATTCAAAATTGATATACAGCCTGACGATCTCATCGAGCGCTTTGAGCGTGGCTGTGCCCGGTGCAAAATTGGGGAGCTGTTCCTTGGACAGCGGCCCCAGAATAATGCGGACTTTGCCTTGCGCGAACCATCCCTTGCGGCCGAGCATAAGGGACTTGCCAAGTTGGTTGTTTTGTCCGCGTGGGGCGGCAATGCCGGGCAGGCGCGTACGTACGTCGTCAATCAGCTCCTGCCACTGCCCCATGAATTCCCGTATCTCGACGGGAATACCAAAGTGATGGCCTATGATCTGCTTCAGACCGACGGCACTTCTGACTTTGCTGCTGAATAGTCCGGCGTAATACAGCAACGACTCGTCCCTGGTATGTAAGCGGTGTTGCAGGCCATTCGATCCTAGCCCGATCAGGGACAGTAGAACCTGGGTATGATTGTCGCCGTCCGACCCCGGTGGTGGGTTTAGTTGTTTGCGCTCATACTCCACAGGCAGGTTGTACTTGGTCGATGCCTGGTAAAACAGCGAGATGGTCCGGTGATTGAATAGATCAAGGAAATCCAGCAGGGATTTATCCTTGTGTTTTAGGCGCTGCTGTATCAATTCGGAGTAATGATAGGGCAATACTCCACTGCTGCCCGCCAGTCCGAGAAAATTGACAGACACGCGCCACTGATTGGGCGCACTGGTATTGTCCTTGATCCCTACATTGTCGATTTCAGCCGACGGAAATCCCAGCGACGGCCGACTATGAAAACGCACCACCTCATTTGCGGGAGGCGTGAAGCGCGCAACGGGACTCCTGGCGAAGGCGCGCGACGAGGGATGGACGAACGCCGCCGCACGCTCCAGCAGGCGCACCGCCTGCATGAAGCTGAAATCGAAGGGCCGCTGCACCAATCGCGTGACTACAGGAGTATCTTTTCGCCGGCTCGTGGGGGACATCGCTTGAGATAGCCTTCCTTGCTGCTTACGCGGATCAGCACCCGCGTGAAGCTGTTTATCGAACAATACAAAGCGAAAAAATGCTCCAGCACGCTGGCGAACAGGTATACGCTGCTGCCGGCGAGTTGGCGATCGTTAATCTCGATATCGATTTCCATCCCGCGACACATCGTCGTGTGGCCATCAATGTTCAGTGGCGCACTTATCGGATGAGTCTTGATTTGCACAATAGAGTCGATGATGGCACGGGTCACCGATGACTCTCGGAAATCATACAGGCGTAACATTTCTTTCAGCGCCTGGGTCGCATCATCGCGCCCGGTAAGCGAGAGAAAATTCAGGTTTAGATGCGAAATCAGGCGCCAACGCGCGTTGTTGCGTAGCGGCGGGCGCACGACCGGGGTCGGCTTGGTAATAAAGCGTATCTTCGTGCAGGGTGGGGCGCCGTTTACGCATTGCAGTTTTGGCTGGTCGGCCGTAAATGGGAGTTTGGACGGCTGGTCCCTGTTGCTGCACATGGTGTTTATGATCAGGGTGCGGCCTTCCGGCAGGTTCGGATTGAAATCGAGATCGACCAAGCTCAGATACACATCGGTACCTTCGTCTCGCTCGTAAATTCCGAGTTTTGCGGTGCGGCGCGAGGCGAACCAGAAGGAATGGGTGAGCGTATTTTGGCTCTCGTGATTCAGGCCGAACATCGGAAAGTATTCCTCCGTCTCGCCTGTGGGCGTTGAGCTGCTTACCTGATCGATCGAATACACCTCGTAACCGGTAGGGCGGCGCGCTTCCGGGATTACCTGATATTCGTGCTTGGTGTGATCGACACGGATGGGGTCCGCTTTATGCGGAAACAGGTTGACTGCCGGCGTGCAATTCAGAACAAAGGTTTGTCCGGAAATGCTGTGCTCCATTTCGACATCGGCACTGCCGAGGTAAAAATACAGATGGAGCATCGAACCGGCATCGTCAGGAATGAATTTATCCAACCCATCGATATCGATGAACATGAATTTTTCGGGAAAAATGAAGTATTCAGTCAGCAAGCGATAACCGACGAAGGAGGCCGGCGGGTAGGGCAGCAGGCCTTCGTCTTGGGCGAAGCCGACCGGCTTTACGGCGTCGGCGCCCAGGATGATGGGTCGCGTATCGTCGTCGGAACGTGCCAGTACGACACTCAGGCAGTCATTGAGCAGCATCTGATACAAGGGGTTGATGTACTGAGCCTGACCTTTTAGATAGAAACGCAGCTTGCCGGGCTTGAGTTCCGCGAAACTCATCTGCTTGGTAAAGGTGGCCAGAGACAACTTGAGTACGCTCTGTGCGCCGCGCGCCCGTGCGGCGCCGGGTGTAGAAAAGGGCAGGCCCAGCAGTGCTGCACTATGGACCTCGATCGGATGCATTTGCGTGGGGTAGACAGTCGAGAACAAGCAGCTTTCGCCCTGGTACTGCTCGGTTTCCAGCAGGGTGCGGGCGGGGATGTTGAAGGCTGCATCCAGTTGCTCGCGGTCCGGGGTAAAGTTGACGATCGACATGGACGGGATCGGACGCAGGTAATGCGGAAAGATCACGTTGAGCATGGCATCGCTCAGTTCCGGAAAGTCGTCGTCCAACTTGTGCTGGATACGCGCATTGAGGTAGGCAAAGCTCTCGATCAAGCGCGAAACATGGGGGTCCTCAATGATGTCGTCATTGATTCCGAGACGGCCTGCGATCTTGGGATGTTCGCGAGCAAACTCCGCGCCCATGTTGCGGATGAAGGCAAGCTCCTTCTCGTAATATCCTAGCAGTTCATCACCCATGTGAAATTTCCTTTACGCTGACAGTGCGGGTGACAGATTCGAGTACGGAATCGAATACCACGGTCTCTGGAAGGGGGTCAGCATAAATCTCCGCATCAATGCGAAAGCGCAGGGTGCGATCCGTGCTGTCCTTGTTGTCGATGTAGGATACCCGCACGGACTTGAAGCGCGGCTCGAAGTCCGAGAGCGTCGTTTCCAGTCGGGAGGTAAACTCGTCGCGCCTTTTTTTGTCGATGATATTCACGGTGGCCAAATCCGGCAGGCCATAATTGAGCAATGATTTTTCCAGCTCTGTGTATTCCTCTGGCGGCGCGATAATGTGATAGCGCGTATTGAGTAGCGTCTCCAGATCACGACGTACGCTGTCGCGCATCTGTCTGAGCAATTGATGCTGCCCCTGGTCTAGTTCAGACTGGTTGTGCGGCTCGTTATCTATCAGGCGATCCAGCAAGGACGGCCGCAGTTTCTTCTTTTTGTCTACGCGCGCCATGTGCCTATCCTATCGATGCCAGTTCGGTGACCATTTCGAGTTCGGAGACCATATGGTCGAGCTGGTAGTGCGGCTTTAAGTGAATAACGCAGGCATACTCGCCCGGGCGCATCGGCAACTCCTTGACCCGAACATTCGCCTCGCGCAGCGGGTAGCGAGCCTGGTCGTCCCAAGCCATGTCTTCTCGGCCCGTTGTATAGCTGTCCAACCACTCGCGCAGATAATTCTCGCACTCGGACGCGCTGAGAAAAGAACCGACCTTGTCGCGGATCATGATCTTTATGTAGTGAGCAATGCGCGAGCCGCATAAAATATGTTGCAGCATGGCGGACAGGCGTGCGTTTATACGGGCATCGCTAGAGCCGAACTCGCGGGGCTGCTGGATGGTCTGGTTATTGTAGAAGGCGGCATAGGGCGTGTTATAGCACTGACACAACGGAATGAAACCCAGGTCGCTGAGATACTTTTCCATATTATCGGTGATGATTACTTCGGTCACCGGTTTGACGGCGATGCCGTCTGTATCGGTGGCGAATTCATCCGCCGGCAGCGTGGTGACCAGGCCGCCGGCCAGGTAATTGCGTGGTACGCCGCGAATGTGTCCGAACCAGCCGACATTGGCAAACTCGCGAATCAATATGCCGCCGAAGGCATAGCAAGCGTTACCCCATAAATAGTTTGCGTGCCCTTTGCCACCCACCTGTTCTTGAAAGTAAATACCTTTATAGCTCCCAGGACGATTTAGATAGGGGCGGCGCATTAGTACGCGCGGCAGGGTCAGGCCGACAAACCGGGCATCCGGCTTGCTGCGCAAAGCGCGCCAACGCGTGTATTCGGCCTGCACGAAGACATTGTCCAGATTGATGGGCTGGCCAAGGCCGGCGAAGTCGTCCAGGCCGAAAAACTCACTGGCGGCGGCGGCAATGAAGGGGGAAAAGGATGCTGCGGCGATTTGCGCTAGGCCTTCGAGCGTGGCGATATCATCGTGCGGGTGCAATGTGGAGACTTGGTGACTAATCTGGTAGTCGCCGATCAGGACGCCATAAGGCTCGCCACCGGGCATGCCATATTCTTCATTGTATATCTTGTTAAACAACTGGCTCTGATCGAATTCAATGGCGCGGCCGATGTCCTTGACAACTTCCGCCCACGTGATATCGAGCATCTTGATCTTGATGTTATGTGTGCCGTCGGCCTGCTCCACCAGATACGACAAGCCACGCCAGGAGGCCTCCAGGCGCTGGAATGCCGGGTGGTGAATGATGGTATTGAGTTGATCGTTAATCAGCGCATCGATATCTGCAATCGTTCTGGCGATAGCATTTGAAATGCCTTGCGATGATTGTTTCGAATTGCTTGGGATGAATTCATCGACCCAGTAGCGCAGCGCTTTCTCGCTATCAGGTTCGGCGAGAAACTGCGCAAGACTGATGATATAGGACTCTTGTGACACCAGATCCGCAAGTGTGACGGAACGTGCCTTGGCAGCAAGGGAGAAGGGTAGCGACTGTGCGTACGATTCAGACACGGCGTTTCGGGTCAACAGCTATATAGGACCAATGACCGGCGGGATGAGTAACCAGCCATTTAAAACCCGCCCCGGCACCGCAGAGGCGCCGGGGCACGGGTACATCAGCCGGCCTTTGGAATGTTGGCGACGAGACGCAACGAAGCGGTCAGTTCTTCCATTTGCAACCAGGGGCGTAGCCAGGCAATAGCGCTGTACACGCCGGGTTGCCCCGGAACTTCCTTGACCTGAATACTGGCCTCGGCGAGGGGGTAGCGAGCCTTCATGTCAGCGCTGGCGCCAGGACTGCTGTTGACGTAATTCGAGATCCAGCGATTGAGCCACTCCTCGGCATCCGACGCCTCCATGAAGGAGCCCACCTTGTCGCGTGCCATGACCTTGAGGAAATGGGCGATGCGCGAGGTAGCCATGAGGTAAGGCAGACGGGCGGAGATTTCCGAGTTAGCGGTAGCATTCGGATCATCGAACTTCTTGGGCTTTTGGGTGGTCTGTGCGCCGAAGAACACGGCGTAGTCAGTGTTCTTGTAGTGGCACAGCGGCAGGAAGCCGAGCTTGCTCAGTTCGGCCTCCCGGCGATCGGTGATGCCGATCTCGGTCGGGCATTTCTGGTCCATGTCGCCGTCATCGCTGGCGAATACGTGGCTGGGAAGCCCTTCGACCTTGCCGCCACCCTCGGCGCCGCGGATGCTGGTACACCAGCCGTATTCGGCAAAGGCGCGGGTCAGTACCGCACCCATCGCATACGAGGCGTTCATCCAACAGTAATCATCGTGGCCGCGCTCCAGTTGGCGGCCATAGGCGTCGACATTACCCTCTTCGAAGTTGAAGGCCTCAATCGGTTTGGTTTCGGCACCATAGGGCAGGCGGGCCAATACGCGCGGCATGGTCAGCACCACAAAGCGGGAGTCTTCGCTGTCACGGAAGCTGCGCCACTTGATGTACTCCGCCGATTCGAAGATTTTCTCCAGGTCACGCGGCTTCGACAGCTCGGTAAAGCTCTCGAATCCAAACATCTGCGGGGCCGATGCCGTAATGAAGGGGCAGAAGCCGGCTGCGGCGATGTTTGACATATTGCTGAGAAGATCGACGTCATCGGGATGGGCAGAGAACTCATAGTCACCGATGATGGCACTGAACGGCTCGCCGCCCGCGATGCCGAATTCGCTCTCGTAGATTTTCTTGAAAATCTGGCTTTGATCGAATTCCACCGCCTTTTCCAGGTCGCGAGTCAGCTCTTTCTTGCTGATATTCAGCATGCGGATTTTCAGCTGCGAGCTCGTCTCCGAGTTGGAAATGAGGTGATGCAGTCCGCGCCAGGAACCTTCCAGCTGCTGGAACTTTTCATTGCGCATGATCGCCGACAGTTGGGAACTCAGGGCACGATCGATGGCGGCGATCGCCGAATTTATCGTGACAGTGAGATTCTTGTCCCAGCTGACCGTGCCCTTCATCGCCTCCTGGGTCAAGGCCTTGAGCAACTCCTCGGTTTCGTCACGCGGAGTTTGCTTGGTTGCGCCAATGGCCTGTTCGAGGAAACTGACCTCCTCGACGACGGCCTCTTGTGCTTCCGCCTGTAGTTCCTTACTCATCATTTGTCACCCTTCTCGTTACCACTCTCTTCCAAGCCAAGCTCTTTGGATATGGCAGCCATGGCTTCCTTGTTGTTGAGAATGTTTTCGAGGATCGCTTCGAGCTTGTCTGAACGGTCGGCCTTGGTCAGCAGGTCACGCAGTTTGTTGCGGGTTTCCATCAGCTTCTTCAGCGGCTCGATCTTATCCACGATCTTATGCGGCTCGAAGTCTTCCATGCTCTTGAAGTCCAGATTGACGGCCATTTCGGTGCCGTTGCCATCCAGAGTATTCTCGACCTTCATGTTGAGCTGTGGTGCGACGTTGCCCATGACTTCATTGAAGTTGTCCCGGTCGATCTGGGAAAACTTGCGGTCCTTGAGCGCCTTTTTGGTATCGACGTTGTCGCCGGAATAATCACCCATGACACCCATGACAAAAGGAATTTCCTTTTTGCTGAGCGCGCCACTGGTTTCGACGTCGTATGTGATGTGTACCCGGGGCTTCCGAACCCGTTTCAGCTTGTCATGAATGCTTTCTGCCATAACCAGTTCCTCATGGTTGAACTTTCAAAAGTATTGCACCACGCCTTGTCGCTCAGGTCAGGTCCAATGTGTACATAACTTATTGCCACCACCGGCTGGCGGCTTGTTCTGGTGATGTGACGTCAAATCCTTCGGTCTTATCGACCGATCGCCCGTGGTTCACCCTAGTACGACGCTATCAATCATCACTGACCTTAACCCCCGTCAGCGAGCTGAATGTATTGCGGGAACCCGAGTCCGGTATCAATTCTTGAATCAGATCCCCCAGCGGCATGTTGCCCCACCGGACGGCCTTCTCGATGACGTAGGAAATCGGCGAGTGGGGTTCCGTCTGGCGGAAAAATTCGGATATCTGCGCCAGCTGTCGGAAGGCATCGTCACGTGTCCGGACCAGTCCCACGTTCGGTGTACCGGGGTTGACCGGGCCAGTGTCTTCCGATTGAGCCGCATCATCGGCTGGCTGTTCTGCGGCCTGCGGCAACTTGAGCTTCGCAATATGTGTGATCGCGCCCAGGATGTCGCTCAGTGTGCCGATTATATTGCTGGCCGGGGGGGAGTCGTGGATGCCACAGCGTTCGTCGAGCAGTTGACTGATTCGCTTGTATTCTTCCAGCGCATCACGCACGTCGTCGCGCAGGTCGACATAGAATGACTGCTCGGATTGGTCGACATCCTTCTGGATGTCATCGACACTGAAGCCATTTTTCGCGATGAGATCGGCGCGACCCTGATCATCGGTGACGCGCTGAGCATCCAGGGCCTGTTTGTATTGCCAGTAAGTGTAGGGGCCGTGCGAGCCCTGGGTAATGGGGACGCTGCGCATCGGCGCAATGAGTACGCCTTCGGCGCCTTCTCCGTTGAGCCCGGTCAAGGCTGCGACGCGGGTAGCGATTCCGTCTTCGTCCGGCAGCGGAAAGAGATCGTCCCAATACTGCTCAATCATCTGGCGGATAAGGGAAAAGCCATCGCGCAGCCCCTGAAAACCGGCGCGGCGGACCAGTGCCTCGGTGTACCAGCTGGCGACCTCCAGGTCCTTGGCTTGGTTTTTCAGGATATCCGGAGCCAGCTGCAGCACCGTGCGCCAGTGTTCGTCGGCTTGGCTGCTGTCATTGTCGAAGATGTTGCTGCGTTCGGCAGCACGTGCACCCTTGCGGGCGTCACGAATGCGGGAATACTCGGAGGTTACGGAGACATTCAGTCTGATATCGCTGCCAACAGCGCTCTCGGCCGAGACAGGCTCAAGCATACTATTGATATCGATATACTGCGGTGACGCCATGTCCAAGTTCCCTCTGGGTTTTACGGGCCTGAGACCCGCATGCAATCCTGTGCAGACGCTTTATGAATTATGCGATACCTTCCCGGCGCCCATAGCCTGTACAACGACCCTTATCTGATATATCGGCGGCGCTGTTCACTGCTGTGTCGCATGATACTTAGGGCATCAGGGTGTTGTCCAAAAAAAGCCCTTCACCCGGCTGGCCGTGGAGGCATTGTTAAGTTGCAACGGAGTTAGTTTACATGTTTATATACCACGCGCAAAATAATAGGGGAAATAGTTCAGAGATGTAAACACGTTATTCTTCCGTAGAATTGGCCACTATTTTAGTGGGATAAAATTCAGAGAATACGAGGCCGAGTGTAACGTAGGTTGCGTTAAGTAGTTATTATGATTACGGTGTCACACCGGCAGTCATGGAGACGGGATGGGTTCAGGGAGCGAATGCGTGTCAATCGAAATTTCCATAGTCAGATCTCCCAAGCATGTTCAGCATACGAAGACGTCGCATTGCTTTGCGACGCAGGGCGGTTCACTGGGCCGTGGGCCGGACAATGTCTGGGTGCTGGAAGACCCTGAGCGCTTCATCTCCACCCGGCATTCCCAGATAGTGTATGAAAACGGTCGGTATTATCTGGCCGACCTGAGCACCAATGGCACCTTCTATAATGGTGCGGCCGAGCCCATCGGTAACGGCAACCGGGTTCCCCTTAAAGACGGCGACCGCTTCAGTCTAAGCGACTACGAATTCGAGGTGCGGGAGCGGGCGGACGGTAATGCGGCCGGAATGCCGCCAGATGATCCCTTTGCGCTCGGTGGTTTCGCGGGTCCTGCCTCGATGGATGACCCCGATTTGGGCGGATTCGCCAGCAGCTACGTTGGCAGTGACCCCTTCGCCAACCCCGTGGCCGCCCCCCTGCCCGCGCTCGGGTCGCTGATTGAGCCGGACTACGCAGAAACCGACCCCCTCGCAGTGCTGGACCGGGTCGGGCAGCCGTCCCAGGCCAACCCGTTTCTCGAACCCCTTACTCCCAGCCAGCCGGACAACGTCGATCCCATGCAACAGGCCATAGCCTGGCCGAGCGCCATTCCGGAAGACTGGGACAATGAGCTTGGCGGGAACGAGCCGCCGGTAGCGCCTGTCAGTGCGCCGCCAGCCCAGGCCCCGTTCAGTACGGCAGACTCCAATACCCTCGAGATGTTGCGCATGGCGGAGGAAAAGTGCGAGGCGCTGGAGACGGAAAACCGGGCGTTGCTCGCCGAGATTACGCAACTGCGGCAAAAGCTCAAGAACATCGCGCAGACCCCGGCGCCCAAAGCCGTGGAACGCAGGGTACACGAGACTGACGAATCCCTGATCGAAGTGATGGGGCTGGGGGGCTGGGACCTGCCCGAGGCCAAGCGGCTGGAGGTGAGCAACACCGCCGGACAGATCGTGCGCGAGACGCTCATCGGGCTGATGCAGGCCCTGAGCTTTCGTAAGAAGATCAAGGAAGAGTTCCGTATCAATGTGACAACGATACAACCTGTCGAGAATAACCCCCTGAAGTTTTCCGCCAACCTCGAGGACGCCCTGGAGAACATGTTTGTGCGTGAGAACAAAGCCTACATGCGGCCGCTCGATGCGGTGCGCGAGGGCTTTCAGGGGATTTCCGAACATCAGGTGGCCGTGCTGTCCGGCATCCAGGCCGCCTTTCGAGGCATGATCGAACGCTTTGACCCCGATTCCCTGGAAAAGCGCTTCGAGAAATACCGCAAGGCCGGGGTCATCAAGGTCGGACAGAAAAGTAAGAACTGGGATTCATACCGGGAATTTCACCAGGATCTGGTGAACAATCTGGACAATTCCTTTCAGCATTTATTTGGCTACGACTTCATGCAGGCCTACGAAGATCAGTTGCAGCGTCTGGTGATGTCGCGTCGTGCCAAGGCCAAGGCGCAATCCTGAATAACACGGGTGTGAAATGAGAATGGAATATATAGCCAAGCTGTGCATCGCGGGCATGTTGGCCATGTCGTTAACCGCTTGCAGCACAATCAATACCAAGGTCGGCGGCGTATTCGGGATGGATACCGATCTCAAGCTGACCTTCGAGGCCGATACCGGCATCAATCCGGATGACAACAAGAAGCCGGCGCCCTTGTTCGTGCGCCTGTATGAACTCAAGTCCGACAAGCAGTTCCGCAATGCCAACTTCATCGACCTGTATGAACGAGACAAAGAGGTGCTTGGCGCGGACATGATCGGCAAGCAGAACCTCAAGCACATCGCACCGGGAGAGACGAGACAGGATGAATATGTGCTCGATACGCAAACGCGATTTGTCGGGCTGTTTGCCGAGTTTTCGCAGTATAAGGATGCCTCGTTCAAGGTGATTATACCGGTGGCACCGACCAACGTGGTTGCCTCGTCAGCGGTCGTTTCAGTGTCAGGCAACCGGATCAGTGTGAGGCACTGAAGGCTTGCGCACGCAGGCGTTCTGGTGAGGGAAGCCGGCAAAATGCCGGCGGAAAAGTAAACGGAATACAGCATTATGTCATTTGACAATAAAGTGGTGTGGTCGGAGGGGATGTTTCTCAATCCCCAGCATTTTCAGCAACAAGAACGCTATATCGAACACTACATCAACAGTAAGTGCAGTGCTTACGGCGCCTATGGCTGGGGTGTGCATGAGCTGTCTGTAGATCAGGAACTGCTCAAGTTGGGCAAGATATCGCTGCTCAGTGCGCGGGGCGTCTTCCCGGACGGCACGCCGTTCAATTTTCCAGCTCCCGATGACCCACCCCCTGTGTTGGAGGTCCCCGTCAACACCCACGAGAAGATCGTGTATCTGGCGATACCAGTCAGACGGCCCGGTGCCGTCGATGTGCTCACCGGTGATGATGCGCAGGGGATGGCCCGCTACTTTTCTTCCAAGGTCGAGCTGCGTGACGTGACGCTCGATGGCGGCGATTCGATCTCCGTTGACATCGGGAAATTGCGTATGCGCCTGTTGCTCGAGTCGGATGATCAGAGCGGCTATGCCTGCATCGGGATTCTGCGAATTGCGGAGGCGCGTGACGACAAGAATGTCCTGCTCGATGAACAGTATATTCCGACCTGTCTGGATGCCAGCGCGTCGCCTCGCCTGAGCGGCTTTCTCTCAGAGCTGGTCGGCTTGCTGCATCACCGGGGCGAATCCATAGCCGGTCGCCTGGCGGACACCGGACGCGGCGGCACGGCTGAGATCGCCGACTATATGTTGCTGCAGCTGGTCAATCGCCTGGAACCCATGGCGAAGTATCTGTCGCGTGTACAGGGGCTGCATCCGGTAGACCTCTTTTCCGAATCAGTGCAAATGGTTGGCGAGCTTTCGACGTTTACTGCCAAAAACAAACGTCCGCCGGAATTCCCCGCCTATCTGCACGATGACTTGCAGGCGACGTTCACTCCGGTGATTGCCGCGTTGCGCCAGAGCCTGACCATGGTCTATGAGCAGACCGCCATCGGCCTGTCTCTGGTGGAGAAGAAATACGGCATACGCGTGGCGCAGATTCCGGACCGCAGTCTGTTGTCCACGGCGAGCTTTGTGCTCGCGGTGCGCGCGGATGTTCCGGAGAACTCCATCCGCTCACACCTGCCGGTACAGATGAAGATCGGACCGGTCGAGCGGATTCGCCAGCTGGTCAACGCCGCCATGCCGGGTATCCCGATCAAGTCCTTGCCTGTGGCACCAAGGCAGATTCCCTATCATTCCGGATTTGTCTATTTCGAACTTGAGCGTAATACGCCTTTCTGGAAAGAGTTGCAGAACTCCGGCGGCTTTGCCGTGCATGTCGGTGGTGACTTCCCCGGATTGGAGCTCGAGTTCTGGGCCATTCGTCAGTAGGCTCACTGGAGAAGTGCATGTCAACAGATGACTCGGATAAAACCGTATTTCGCCAGTCCGGCGCCGCATCCGGCGCGCAGGGCGACCGAACGGTGATCAGACCCTCGCCAGGGCGCCGCGGGGCGGCGCAACCGCAGCAGCGGGCGGAAACGGCGCAGCTGGCGCGAAACGACTATGCCAAGCCGGCGGGTCACACGCCGCAGCGAAGTTTCGAGGATACCCATACCGGGCAGTTCAGTACGTTGTATGGACTGAATCCGCTGGTGAATGCCGCCTCGATGTTGCTGGCGGTGTTCCATAATGCGCGGCGGTCTATGGCGCACCCAAATGTCGGTGGACTGCATCAACAACTGGTCAGTGCCATCCGCGCCTTTGAGACAAGCGCGAAAGAAAAAAATATCCGCCCGGAAGTCGTGCTGGCGGCGCGCTATGTCCTTTGTACCGCACTCGATGAGGCGGTACTCAACACACCGTGGGGTGCGGAGAGCGCCTGGACGCAACGCAGCCTGCTGAGTCTGTTCCACAACGAAACAAACGGCGGTGAAAAATTCTTCATGCTGGTCGACCGCATGCGTGAGAGACCCGCCGAAAATATCGACATTATCGAGCTTATGTACATTCTTCTAAGTCTCGGATACGAAGGCAAATATCGGGTCATCAGCCGCGGCCGGGATATGCTGGAAAATATTCGCGACGAGCTGTACCGGATCATCCGCACCCATCGCGGGGACTACGAACGCGAACTGGCGGCGAACTGGCGTGGTTTGGGGAATGTCAGGAATTCGCTCGCCAACTACATTCCGATGTGGGTCGTCGCCAGTGTGGTCTGCGGCGTGCTCGTGCTGGGCTATTCGGGGGTTCGATACTGGCTGCATCAGTCGGCCGGGTATACGGTAGCGCAACTTGAAGCGATCATCAGTGCGGACTCCGACAAGACCCAGGGTCAATAAGCGGGTGCACAGGACACGTTCGGGCAAGATATGAGCAAGATAGCCGGTTTCTTCAAAAACAAAATAGTAATTTCGCTGATCGGACTGATAGTCCTGTCACTGCTGATATGGTTTGTGGGGCCGTATATCAAATTCGGCAGCGACAATTACGCGCCGCTGGGTGGCGAGGTGGCGCGCCTTATCGCCATCATGGTGATTGTGATGATATGGGGTCTCAATAACCTGCGCATCACGCTCATGGACAAGAAGCACAATGCCGAACTTGTGGCCGACCTGCAGGAAAACCACACCAGCGCCAACCGGCTGATAAACGAGCAGCAGTCGGAAGAGATTCATGTCTTGAACGAGCGGTTTTCGCAGGCTTTGGCGACTCTCCGGAAGCTCAAGTTCAACGGGCGCGGGTCACGCAAAGCGCTGTATGAATTGCCGTGGTACATCATCATCGGGCCACCGGGATCGGGCAAGACAACTGCGCTGATCAACTCCAGCCTCGAGTTTCCGCTGGCTGACAAGTTCGGCAAGGAAGCCCTGCACGGAGTAGGGGGCACGCGCAACTGCGACTGGTGGTTTACCAACGAAGCGGTACTGATTGATACGGCGGGTCGTTATACGACGCAGGACAGTCACAAGGTTATCGATAGCGGCGCTTGGGACGGATTCCTTTCGCTGTTGAAACGTAACCGGCGCCGTCGCCCGATCAACGGCGTCATCGTCGCTATCAGTCTGCAGGAATTGCTGTTGCAGACCGAGGATGAGCGTGCCGCGCATGCGCGCACCATCCGCACGCGAATCGACGAGCTGATGAACAAGCTGGAGATACGTTTCCCCATCTATCTCATGTTCACCAAGAGCGATTTGGTGTCAGGCTTCAGTGAATTCTTCGAGGATATGGGCAAGGAGGAGCGTGAACAGGTCTGGGGCGTTTCCCTGCCCAATGCGCCGGAGGCCTCGCAGAGTCCTGACCTGGATTATCTGCACGATGCCTATCAGGGGCTCGTCAAGCGGCTGTATGAACGGGTCATCACCCGTATTCATCAGGAGCGTGACCCCAACCGTCGAGCGGCCATCCAGGCCTTCCCGCAGCAAATGGAGAACCTGAAGAACATCGCCCTGCAATTCGTGCAACAGACGTTCGTCAAGAATCGTTACCAGTTCCAGCCCTATCTGCGCGGGGTGTATTTCACCAGCGGCACGCAGGACGGTACGCCGATAGACCGCCTCATGTCCTCGGTGGCGGTGAATTTCGGTTTCGATCGCCAGGCCATGTCCGGCAGCATCGGCATGGGCAAGAGCTTCTTTCTCGGCGGGCTGTTTCGCGAGGTGATATTTCCAGAGTCCGAGTTGGTGGGTTCGAATCGGCGTTATGAGTCTCTTATCCGCTGGTCGCAACGTGTCGGCTATGTGGGCATGGCGTCGCTCGTCGTTATCTTGCTGACTGCATGGGCGGGCAGTTTCACCCGGCACAAAATGTATATGGGCGAGGTCGAGGCCAAGGTTGCCGATTTCAATGTGGAGCGTGTGCGCGTCAATGCCCGGAGTAATGACCTGCGCCAGGTGTTGCCGAGCCTGAACGCGCTGGCGCGGGCCAGTATCGTGTATGACAAGGAGGCGCATCCCTGGCTGTCTGGCCTGGGTATGTACGATGGGACGGTCGATGAGATGGCGGACCGGGCCTACGAGTCGCAACTGGTGACGATGTTTCTGCCGCGCCTGCTCGATTACATGGCGGGCACCATCAAACGCGCCAGCAATGAGCGCGATCTATACGATGATTTTCGTACCTATATGATGTTTGCGCATGTCGAGCACATCGATAGGTCCCATGTCATGGATTGGTTCAAGGGGCGCCTGGATGAGGACTTGTATGGGCAGGCGACACAGCGGGGCGAGTTGATGGCGCATCTGGATGCCTTGTTGCGGCTTGAACTCGAGCCATCCAAGCTCGATCAGTCCCTGGTCAACACTGTGCGCAGCCGCCTGTTGCAGGTTCCCGTCTCACAGCGCGTCTACAGCCGGATCCGCAGCAATCCGAAATATTCGCAACGCATCAATCTGCTCAATGAGTTCGGCGAGTCTGTGCGCAGCACCTATGTTGTCAATGAATCCGTGCAACAGAACCTGTCGATGCCGGTGCTGTTCACGAAACAGGCGCATGAGAGCATCAATTTGTCCCCCGAGTCGGAAATTATTGCCGACCTGACGCGTGAAAAGTGGGTGCTGTCCGATGGCGAGGATGCCCGCGTGGATTTTGTCCAGGATGACCTGGATACGGTTGCGCGTCAGGTTCAGGAGCATTATGACGCCGATTACGCGGCGCACTGGGTGAGGATGTACAGCGCGCTGGAAGTCAAGCCCTTCGAAAGCCTGCGCCAGGCCAATGATACCCTGCAGGCATTCACTGACCCGGTGTATTCACCACTGTTGTCGATCTTGCAGGTAGGCGTGGCCAATACCGTGCTGACCAACCAGATGGTGTCGGATCTTGCGGATGACAACAAGGATGGTAAGAAGGGAAGAGTGCTTGCTTTTGCCGCTACGCAGGTCGACCTGACCGTGGTGGACAAGCAATTCAGGGAGGTGAACCAGTTATTGCGCGAACGCAAGGATCATCCGCCCGAGGTGCAGAATGTTATCCAAAAGGTGCGCCAGCTACAGGAGTTCGTCAACGAGATATTGATCGCCCCGGACCCTGGTAAAAAGGCCTTTGAGGTTGCACGCGCGCGCTATCAAAGCGGTACCGGCAACGCGATTACTTCACTTGCCGGCTACGCAAATGGCCTGCCGGAGCCGCTCAATCGCTGGTTGCGGACACTTTCCACAGAAACGTGGAAGGTAGTGCTGGGGGCCGCACACGGATATGTCAATGCCGAATGGAAGAACCAGGTGTATGAACCCTACGTGCGCGGACTTGCCAACCGCTATCCGTTGCAGCGCGATGCCAGTGCCGATGTCGGCCTGCGCGACTTCACCGAGTTCTTCAAGCCGGGCGGTATCATCGACAAGTTTGCCGCGGAATACGTCCGTCCCTTCGTCGATACGCGCAGCGGCTGGAGCAATCGCGGTATCGACAATTACAGCCTCGGGCTGTCGTCTGCGACGCTGGCGCAGATACGCAAGGCGCAGGTGATCAAAGAGGTATTTTTCAGCGAAAGCCCGGAGTTTCCCAGTTTGACCTTTCAGTTGCGTCCTTACGATATGAAAAAGTCGGACGCGCGCTTTACTCTGGAAGTTAGCGACAAACGCATAACCTACAGTCATGGGCCCAAGTTCTGGAGCACTTTGCAATGGGCCGGAAATGACACGCAAAATCGCGTGCGTGTCATCTTTGAAGACATTCAGGATCAGCAGCACTCGCTTACGTATGAAGGTCCATGGGCCTGGTTCCGTTTGCAGGATGCCGCAAAGATCAGCGGTACCACCGCACCTAACGTGTACTTGGCGACCTATACCGCAAATGACGGGAACCATAGTTACAGCGCTGCCGCAGCCTTGAACCCACAGCATAGCGTGCGCTATGAAATCAAGGCGCGCAGCGTGAACAATCCATTTAACAAGGATCTTCTGGGCAGTTTCAGGTGTCCCGAGCGAATTTAGGAGGGGGCGTGAATAGTCCAGGATTGTATGGAAAGCTGCCTGCGCACGGTGATTTTGTGCAGCGCAATCTGCCTGGCGCATTTGTGCAGGAATGGGACCAGTGGTTGCAGCATCTGGTGGCGGGGGCCAGGGAAAAGATCGGCGAGCAGTGGCTCGACATCTACCTGACCAGCCCAATCTGGCGTTTCGTGCTGTCACATGGTGTGATCGACGCCAATCACTGGGCCGGGATCGTGTTGCCCAGTGTGGATTTGGTTGGACGCTATTTCCCGTTCAGCATCATCATGCAGGTTGGGCAACAGCATCATCCGGCTGGATTTCTCGCCGAGCAGTCTGCCTGGTTTTCAGCCATCGAGGAGCTTGCTTTGCGCGCCCTTGAAGGTGAGTTGTCGCTTGATGAACTGGTCGACGCGCTGGAGCAATCAGGTACGGTTCTGGACAGTGCCTATCTGCCGGCAAATGATGTCTCCGGTTGCGGTGATATCCAGCTGGACATGGAGTTTGAGGAACAGTCGGTCATGTCCGCCTATCCGGCGATGCTTGACGCGCTGCTCGCCAGACAACTCAACAGCTACAGCGTTTGGTCGACGGATGGTTCCGAGCGCGTCGCGCCCTGCGTATTCAGTGTGGCGGGCTTGCCGTCAGTGAGCAAGTTGCCGGCGCTGCTGGATGGCCAGTGGCAGTACTGGGGATGGCGGCAACCCTATGTGCTGGCAGCACCGGATAAAAACATGGGCGTTGCAGTATGACTGATATTACCGTCAGAAGGCCGGTTACCTGGACCTCTTGCGCGGCATCGGATGTGGGTACCGTGCGTTCAGTCAATGAGGATGCCGTTCTTGACAAGCCTGAGCTTGGCCTGTGGGCGGTGGCCGACGGCATGGGCGGCCACGAGGCGGGCGATGTCGCCAGTCAGATGATAGTCGAGGCCCTGGGCGAGCTGGACAGGCCGCAGGTGTTGAGTGATTTCATCAACCAGATCGAAAACCGGATCATCGACGTCAACGCGCGCTTGTTGGAGTACTCGGAGATCATGCTCGATGGCCGGGTGAGCGGAAGTACGTTCGTGTCGTTGGTGATCTATGGTCATGCCGGGGCCTGCCTGTGGATGGGGGATTCGCGACTGTATCGATATCGCGGAAACAGGCTGCGGCAGATATCGCGCGACCACAGCCAGGTTTCCGAGTTGCTGCAGGCCGGTGCCATTACGGAAGAGGAGGCGCGCAATCACCCTGAATCCAACGTGATTACCCGCGCCGTAGGTACCAACGAAGTCCCCTATCTGGATATGGACGTGTTCGACGTCCAGCTCGGCGATGTGTTGTTGTTATGCAGTGATGGCCTGTACAACGCGCTTGACGAGAGCAGCATAGCAGCGTGCCTCGATAGCGCGGATCCGAAGCAAATAGTTGCCCGGTTAATCGATGCCGCCCTGGCGCACGGGGCGGCCGATAACGTGTCGGTTATTGCCGTCAAGGGGATACGGAACGGAATGCCCGTCGCAGCGGCATCCGAACAAGAAGAGCAAGTACACGGCGATGAATGACAAGTCTAAAGCCGATAGCAGCGTGCCGCCGGCACCGGGATCCCCGCAGGACAAACCGGCGGGCGCGCCCGGTGACCGCACTGTTTTCCGGTCTACTTCTTCCGTGCAGGGCACCGCTCAGGGACCGGGCAATGCTGTGGCGCAGGATCGTACGGTCGACGCCACGCGCATGGCGCGGCCGGGATCGCCGCAGGGGAAACCGGCCGAATCAGGCGGTGATCATACAGTCTCACGTCCCGCTACACCTGCGCAAAGCACCGGCCCGGCCCGGGGCAATCCTGGTGTGCAGGGGCAGCCTGCCGATGCCACGCGTATCAAGTCGGCAGGAGTGGTCGCGCGCACCCCAGGGCAGGTTCCGCGCCAGCCATCCGCCGGCACAGATGCCACGCGCATGCGGCAGGCACCGCCTGCCGCACAGGGCAGCCCCAATCCGACCAGAGTGCGCGAGCAGGCGAGGCCGGCCAGTGTCGGTCGCGAACAGCAAGTGGGGGCCGTGCAGGAGGAGACGGCTCTCAAGGGCCGCTTTGTGCTGGAGAAAGTCATCGGCGTGGGCGGAATGGGGGTTGTATACAAGGCTATCGACAAGCTGAAGGTCGAGGCACATGATCGCGAGCCGCACGTGGCTATCAAGGTTTTGAGCGACGAGTTCAAATCACATCCTGAATCGTTCATTGCCTTGCAGCGTGAATCCCGCAAGACGCAGCGGCTTGCCCACCCCAATGTCGTGAAGGTATACGATTTCGACCGCGATGGCGACACCGTCTTCATGACCATGGAATACATGGAAGGCAGGCCGCTGGATCAAATTATCAAGCAATACAGCAGTACCGGCCTGCCCCGTGATGATGTCTGGAATATTCTCAATGGCCTGTGCTCTGCGTTGATATATGCGCACGCAGAGAAGATCGTGCATTCGGATTTCAAGCCCGGAAATATCTTTATCACGGACGCCGGCCATGCAAAGATTTTTGATTTCGGCATCGCGCGTGCGGTAGCCAGTGTCGATCGGCAAACCGGAAAGCATCAGGATCGTACGGTGTTCGATGCGGGCAGCCTCGGCGCCCTCACCCCGGCATACGCCAGCCTGGAGATGCTGCTGGGCAAGGAGCCGGACATTCGCGACGATCTCTTTGCGCTCGGGTGTATAGCCTATGAGATGCTGACCGGCGAACACCCCTATAAGCGCATACCGGCCGATGAAGCTTTCAAGAGCCGGATGAAGCCGGCAAAAATCCCCGGTATAAAAGCGCGGCAATGGAAAGCGATTGAAAAATCCCTTGCGTTCCGGCGCGAGGACCGTCTTGCCTCGGTCGAGGAATTCTATCAGTTAATTCAACCCAAACGCCGCTCACTCGCTTTGTGGTTTGTATTGGCCGTACTGGCCACGGCAAGCGCAACGGTCTATTTCGTACTGGACAATGCCCGCCCGCCGCCACCAGCTGCCGAAATTCAACTGGATGAAATCGAATTCAAGATTCGTTATGACCTGTTCAGGGAAAAGATAGAAAAGCTGGTTGCCGACCCGCGTTTTTCACCGGACTGGGAAAGCAGCCTGAGGGATGAGGTGAACGGCATGCAGGCCTTGCTGGGGGAGCGGCGTGACGCTTGGCTCGTCGCCATGCGGGAGACTATTTATGGTCTGTACCAGAAAAAATTTCTGGAACTCCTGCAGGCGAAGAGCTTTCCCCGTGCCGGCGAAATTCTGAATAACGCCGCGCACTATACCGACGACCCTAAATGGATAGGTGAACAGAAACAGCGCCTGGCGGAGCTGGAGCGGCAGGAAGCGGAGCGGCAGAGTGCGGCGCGGGCAGAACGTCAGCGTGTAACCGAGGTCCGTGACGCGCAGGCTAAGGTCGAGGAACGCCGCAATGATCTGTTCGACCTTGCGCTGCGCAATGTTAATCAGCAGTTGCAGTGTCAGGGGCAACTCAATATGCGCGATTTCGGCGTCGCCGTTGAAAAGTTGCGTACCACCGATGCGCAGCGCTACGAAAAATTGGAAAGCAATATCATCGTCAAACTCTCCGAGTGTATCGCCCATGTCGGAAAGACCCAGCCGGAACGGGCGCTGGAGGCGAAAAACTATGCCTTGCGCATTTTCAACAATAACCGTTTTATCGCCGCGATTAACATCATACCGCGTGATGTCTGCGACCGATCGATTGCCGGACTCGGCGCGCGGGGTGATCGGGCAGTATGCCAGGACAAATTGGCGGATGGCGGCACCGGACCCACGTTGGTCGTGATCCCTGGGGGCAAGGGAGTTTCGGCCTTTGCCATCGGAAAATACGAGGTCTCGGTGCGCGAGTTCAATCACTACTGCAAAGCGTCGGGTGCGTGTGGTCCGGTTGCCGGACAGGATGAGTCGTTGCCAATCGTCAATGTCTCTGTCAACCAGGCCAATGGTTATATCCGCTGGTTAAGCAGCACGACACAGCAGAAGTATCGCCTGCCTACCCGTATCGAATGGATGTACGCCGCCAATGCCACCAGTCAGTCGCACGATCCGAATCGCAACTGTCAGCTGAACAGTCGTGGCATCGAGAAGGGCGGAGCACTGGTGCGAATGAATACCGGTATGCAGAACGGCTGGGGCCTGGTCAACTACCTGGGTAATGCCCGGGAGTGGGTCTATGACCAGAGCCGCAGCCTGCTCGCGGTCGGCGGATCGTTTGACGACCCCATGGAGCGGTGTGACGTCGGTGCCATGTCCGCGCATACGGGCCAGGCAGACAAGCGGACCGGTTTTCGCGTGGTGCGAGAGCTGGTCAGGTAATTGCGATGCCGATCGACAAATATTCTGGGCTGCTGCGCGCATTGAACGAGGATTATTGCAACGGCCATCTCGCGTTTGAGGAGTACCGAAAATTGCGTGGTGATATTCTGGGGGAAATCGAAAGCGAGATGAATATGACGCCAGGGACACAAGCCGGCCATGAGAACAATATGCTGGCGCGGGTGCTGGCGTATTTCAAGTCGACAGAAGCCAGCGAGTAATCAATACGCCATCTATTTGCCATTGAATCAATAACCTGCATTTATCGAGAGACTAGCCATGAAACTTGTTGAACTGTTTCAGTCCGGTGGACTGTTTATGTACCCGATATTGGTCGTGTTCGCTGCCGGTGCGGCGATTGCACTGGAGCGGCTTTTCTATTTGAGTCGTACCACTGGCGCGACCAATCGGTTGTGGTCACAACTGGTACCCATGCTCAAGGCGCGCGACTTCATGCGCGCATTGCAGTTGGTTGAAAATACCAAGTCGCCATTGTCGTCCATCCTGAGCTATGGTTTTGCGCGGCACAGCGCCAACAAACGCCGGGAAATAGTGGAGGCGGCGATGGAGGAGGGCATGTTGGATGCCATGCCTAACCTGGTGCAGCGCACACACTATCTTTCCACGTTCGCCAATATTGCGACGCTGTTGGGCCTGCTCGGAACCATTGTCGGTTTGATCCAGGCGTTCACCGCGGTCGCAAATGCCGACCCTGCCGAGAAAGCCGAGTTGTTGTCGGCAAGCATTTCGGTGGCCATGAACACCACTGCGTTCGGGCTGATGACCGCCATCCCGCTGCTGCTTGTGCATTCCTACCTTGTTACCAAGACCTCGCGTCTGGTCGATAGTCTGGAAAAGGCCGCGGTCAAATCACTGAACATGATGATCAACGACTAGACGGCCGCGCGACGATGCATAACCACAGTAAGGAATATCTCAAAGAGGCCGAGGAGCTAAACATCACGGCCTTTATGAACCTGATGGTGATCCTGGTTCCGTTCCTGCTGATTACGGCGGTATTTTCCCGCATGACGGTGCTGGAGCTGAACCTGCCCGGTATGGATGACAAACAGCAGGTGAACGATGACGTGAAACTGTCGCTCGAGCTGGTTTTGCGCGAGAACAGTTTTGACATCCAGGATGCCAATCTTGGACTGATAAAGCGGTTCGAGCGGACCGCGGGCGTGACGAGCTGGCGCGGATTCAGTGATGTACTGGTGGAAATAAAACGTCGCTTCCCCAATGAGCGCGGCATAACCATCCTGGTGGAGCCGGCGGTGGAGTATAAAACGCTGATTCAGGCCATGGATCGTGTGCGTAGTGCCGAAGTTGTGGATGGATTAAGCGTCGAGACCGTCGAGTTGTTTCCCGATATATCACTGGGCGATGCCAGCTTGTCTGCACAGATAGACGGCGGTACAGAATCATCGCCAGTTGCAGGTGGCACGCCATGATCAAGCAGGGCAAAAAGCTTACCGGCCGCAAGCAACGCATGCAGCACTTCAAGGAGCTGCACGGCAGCTCCGGCCTGAATGTCGTTTCACTGATGGATATCTTTACGATTCTGGTGTTCTTCCTGCTGGTCAATACCAGTGCGCAACAGCTGCCGAGCAGCAAGGACATGAAACTGCCGACCACGGTGGCGACCAAAGTGCCCGAGGAGACTCTCGTGATTGCGATCACCCGGGAGAGTGTGCTTGTCGGCGGGCGCAGGGTGGCGGGCGTGCCGGAGGTGCTGGCCTCCGCCGAGCCGATCGTCGGACCGCTCCTCGATGAACTCAAATTCCAGTCCGGCCGAGGTCTGGCTGACGGCAAGGACGCACAGCAACAAGCGCGTGCAGTCACGATCATGAGTGACGAGACGATCCCCTACGCGCTGATGAACAAGGTCCTCACTACCTGCCGGCAGGCGCGTTATACAAACATAGCCTTTGCAGCCTATCAGCAGGCCAAAGGCAAGGGCTAGCCGAATGCACGTGCCTACCTACGAGCAGGTTGCGTTTGCTTGGCGCCCGGACGCCAGGGATGAGCGTAGATTTCGTGTGTTTCTGGCGCTGGTCATCACGGCCTTCCTGTTCGCCGGGATTGTTCTGTCGAGCATCCCGTTGCCGAAGAAAGAACGGATCGCGCGTGTAGAGGTGCCGGAACGAGTTGCCAAATTCATCACCGAGCGGCCCAAGCCCAAGGTGGTGGAGGCGCCGAAGCCGGAGCCGAAGGCGCCGCCGCCCCGTCCGGAGCCCAAGTTCGAGCGCAAGCCTCAGGAAGAACGCAAGCCGCTGACTAACATAGAAGTTAAGGCGCGGAAGAAGGCCGAGGACAGCGGCCTGCTGGCGTTGAGCAGAGACCTGTCGGACTTGATTGATACGGTCAGCGTGCAATCCATGACCGGGCGCCTCAGCAAGTCGGGCGACAGCCAGAGCGTGGCGGCAGTGAACACGGATATTCTGACATCGCGCGGCGCGCAGCAAAGCGTTGGTGTAAAGCAGGACGTACGTGATGGTGACGTCGGCCGCAGCCGACTCGACGAGGGGCAAAGGCAGGTGGCGCGGCAACTGCTGGCCAGCAAAGGTCAGATCGGTACCGGCGGCGGTGAGTCCGGTGCCGCGGGTCGGCAACGCACGGAACGGGGCGATAACCTGCGGGCAGAGGCGGACGTGGCCTATGTCATGGACAAGCACAAGAGTATTTTGCACTCCATCTACCGGCGTGCACGCCGCTCCAATCCTGGTTTGCAGGGCAAGATCGTGCTGGAAATCACCATCCTGCCGTCCGGGCAGGTCTCTGATGTGCGCGTAAAGTCCAGTGAGCTCAATGACAAATCCCTGGAGGCCAGCCTGGTGGCGCGCATCAGGCAGTTTGATTTTGGCAGTCGTCCGGTCGAGCCGCTGACGGTTGTCGTGCCTGTGGAGTTTTTGCCATCTTGATGCCCCGTCATTGATACTTGCAGGAATAGGGTGACTTGTCCCCCGTTCCGTTATGTGAAGTTGCATTTATGGGTTGAGTACGCCGCCCGTTCCAACGACTCATCGCCGTTGGAACGGGCGGCGTATCCCCGCATCCGGGAAGCCTGAACCGGTTCGGATTTTCCCCTCAGCACCAGCCGGTCGTTACCCTTGGCCGGGGAACTGCCGCCAGGTTTAGCGACACTCGCCTATCGAGCCTGCGGCACAGACGCGGCCGTCCACCCAGGTTGCACCCTCCAGCTTGGCGGCGATCAGAATCGCCCCCTGCAGTTTGGCGCCGCGCAGGTTTGCGCCGCGCATATCGGCATCCAGCAGATTGACGCCTGTCATGTTGGCCAGCATGAGGTTGGCATGCTGCAGGTTGGCTGCGTGCAAGTGGGCAGCTTCAAGATTGGCCGCCATCAGATTGGCACCGGCCAGGTTGGCGATCTGAAAATTGGCGCGGGCCAGGTTGGCACGGCTCAAATCGGCGCCGTCAAGCCGCACTGCCTGCAAGGCGCCATCGCTGATGTCCACGCCGGCCCATTTTGCGCCCTGCATGCGGGCCCACGAACATTGGGCCAGGGGTTCAGGTTTGCAGGTGGTGTTCATGGGCGTATCGTCGAGCTTATCGCTCCACGCAGCTGCCGGGGTGGTACAGGCCAGCGCGAGCAGACCGCAGATTGCAGTTGCGCCTATGGTGTTGTTTGTCGGCATCATTAACTCCTCCACTGTTTTTAGGAAGGTCTGAATAAGTCCATCCTTGACTTCTCAGACCACGCAAATCGAAAAGTGCGATTTTCAATTTGCTTCATTTTCCAACGACTTATCGTCGTTGAAAAATGGCGGCACATCCCTGTGCCGCGGAAGCTCTGAACTTATTCAGAGCTTCCCTTATGTTTTTTACGCTCAGAGATACTGCGTGTGTGAACTGAAAACTCCAGAATAGTCTGATTCAGGCCATTCGTCATAAGAACTAGAAGCCATCCCAAAATATAGAGGAAGAAAACAGCAAACCACGGGGGACACGGGGAAACCGGGATAGATCAGGTTTTGCCTTTCACACCCGTGAGTCCCCGTGTCCCCCGTGGTTAATTCTTTACGTCTTTGATTATTGATATAGGTTCTAACCGTCAAAATGAAATTATCATCAAGATTCACGCGAGAATTTTGACAATTGGCATGGAGTCGGAAAATTGGTGGCCATGCAGGCCCCATTGATTCGTTCATCCGGCCCAATGCACTCACCCTGGAGGACTCACAAACGTATGGTGAAGGTCAGATTCGATACGCCGGAAGATCGGGCCGCCATTTTGTCGGTCCATGAGGCTGCCTTCGGCAGCCCTCAGGGGGGTGAGATCGTTGATCTGGTGATGGGGTTGTTCGCCGACGCAACCGCGAAGCCGCTGTACTCACTGGTGGCAGCGCTGGGCGGCAGGGTAGTGGGGCACGTACTATTTTCTTCCGTGCAGATTCAACCGCACGGGCAAGGTGTCGTCGCCCAGATCCTGGCGCCGCTGGCGGTGTTGCCGGGACAGCAGGGCAAGGGGGTCGGCAGTGCGCTGATCAGGGAAGGGTTGCGGCAGCTTGCGGCAGCAGGTGTCGAACTGGTCTTTGTTCTTGGGTATCCGGCCTACTATTCCCGTTTCGGATTCAGGCCGGCGCGGGTGCGGGGTTTCACAGCACCGTACCCGATCCCTGCCGAGCACGATGATGCCTGGATGGTGATGGAGTTGACGCCGGGAGTCATAGACCGGGTACACGGTACGGTGCAATGCGCCGACACATTGAGTGATCCCAGGCATTGGCTGGAATAGACGTCCCCCGGCAATGCCGGAAGGCGGTGAGTCCTATGCCGGGGCGGAATGGAAATCTCACCGGCCTGTGCCTGCGTCGATCGCCACCCGGTTACGCCCGCCTTCCTTGGCGCGGTACAGCGCTTCGTCGGCCCGTACCAATGGGGCATCCACGCCCTTGTCGGTCGACTTCAATTCGGTGATGCCGATGCTGACCGTGATGGCGATGGCGGAACCGTCATCCAGCACCAGGGGGTTGTTGGCGATGACCTCGCGTATCCGCTCGGCGGATACCAGGGCCGCCGCGAGGTCTGCACCGGGCAGGACAATGGCAAACTCCTCGCCGCCTACGCGGCCGGCGGTGTCTATCTTGCGCAGCGTGCTGCGTACGCATTTGGCTACATGTCTGAGTACCGCGTCCCCCACGGCGTGACCGTAGGTGTCGTTGATCTTTTTGAAGTAATCCAGGTCGAGCATCATCACCGCCGCCCGCGGGCTGGTCGAGCGATCGACGTGGGCCATCTGTTCTTCCAGCCGGACGAGGAAATGACGCCGGTTGGGCAGGCCGGTGAGGGAGTCCGTGGTGGCCATGTCGCGCAATTCGGCTTCCAGCCGCATCTGTTCGGTGACGTTGCGGCTGATGCCGAACAGTCCGATGACGTTCATACCTTCACTGAATACCGGCCATTTATTGGTGCTGACCCAGCCGGGGTTTCCCTGTTCATCGATATAGGGATCGACAACGTTGAGGAGGGCGGTACCCTTCTCGAATACCGGGCGCTCCTCCTCGTAATATATCTGTGCCAGATCCGTCGGGAAAACTTCGAGGTCATGTTTGCCGATCATGTCGCGCCAGCTGCGGTGGCCGGTGATGGCGGCCAGGGTCTGGCTGCAAAAACGGAAGCGGCTGTCCTGGTCCTTGAAGTAAATGAAGTCGGTGGTGTTTTCCAGCAGGGTGACGAAATCGCGGTTCAATGCCTGCAGTTCGCGCTCCATGTGCTTGCGTTCGGAGATATCGAGGACGATGGAGTAGAGCAGGCGGCGGCCGTCAATGTCGAGAGGGCCGGAGTGGACTTCCACGTCACGGATGTCGCCGTTGGCGAGCCGGTGGCGGAAGAAGAAATGATTGCGGCTCTCCCGGTTGGCTTGCGCCATTTCCGCTTCCACTTCCTCCGGCGACAAGGTGTTGATGTCGGTGATCCGCATCTGCGTGAGCTGTTCGTCGCCATAGCCGTAGAAGCCTCGGGCGGCCTGATTGGCGGACACGATGGCGCCGTCCTTGGGATCGATGAGCAGCATCGGAACGCGCGATTTCTCGAATACCACACGGTAGTGCTCCTCGCTCGCCTTGAGTGCCCGGCCGAACGCCGCTTCGGCCTCGGCGGCGATCAGGCGCTGGCGATGCCACAGGGCGACGAGCAGGGCTATGGTGACGGCCAGGGCCAGCGCCACCAGGCTGCCGGTGGTGAGCACCATGTGGTTGAGCGCCGCCAGGGCTTCCGTTTCGTCCATCTTGGCGACGAGATACCAGGATGTGCCCGGTACCGGCCTCGCCGCGGCCAGGGTCTTGACGCCGCGGTAGTCGCGGCCCTCCGTCATGATGGGCTGCTCGCCGGCGCGGATGGCAAGGGCGGCAGGCAGGTCCGGCGTCGCCAGCGGCAGACGCAGGTGGAACGCCGCATCCTGCCGGTGGCGCAGATCGTTGAGGAAGGTGATCCCGTCGTTGTCGCGTCGTACCAGAACCAGCTCTCCGGTGGTACTGGGGCGCGGCCAGCTCTGAATGTGGGGATAGAGATAGGTTTCCGCGTGCAGGCTCACGAAGAGCACGGCAACGACGCGGCGTTTGTCGCCGGTTCCGACATGGATGGGGGCGATGTGACCCAGGCGCACCGAGGTATCGCCGTCGTGGCGATGCAAGTCGAGCATTACCGTTTTCCCGCCATGTACGGCTTCGCGCACCAGCAGGGGCATTTCTTCCATCTCCGGCATCAGCGATCCCTCGCCGAGGAGGAGGCGGCCTTCGGTATCGCGCAGTTCGGCGCTGGCGAAATCGTAGGCCTGGCGGAAATTGCGCAGGAAGCCGACCAGCCGTTCGCGCGCGGCGTCATTGCCGTTGGCCAGCCATTCGGCTGCCGCGTTGGCGATGGTGGGGTTGCCGCTGGCGGAAACGACGTTGGCCCGTCGTTCCGCCAGCCAGTCGGCGATGAGGTCGACCTTGAGTTCGGCGACCGCCGCCAGATCCTGGAGGTGAATCTCCTTCAGATGGGAGGCCTGCGCACGATAGGCCTGCAGGCCGATGGCGAGGATAGCTACGCTCAGCAGCAGGAAGATCAGGCCTAGGTTTCGGGTTTGCTTGTCGAGTGCCATGACACATTATTACCTCAATTGGCGCATATCCGTAGCGGTAGCCGAATCATGCGACTGTCGCCCCCGGTGGTCTGCACAGCAGGGTGATTCACGTGTAAGCTGGTCGATTATCAGTGCCTGGGGTGGGTGCCCCAGGTGTTCGGCAAGTGTCCTCCGGGCCCGATGCATCGGCCGGCCGGCTGAAGCCGGTCTTACAAAGCGGTCAGAATCACTCCATGCCCCATCTCCTCGCCGCCATCTCCGCCCACGGCTACGGCCATCTGGGGCAAACCGCGCCGGTGCTGAACGCCTTGCATGCACGCATTCCCGATTTGCAGCTCACCGTGCGCTGTGGTCTGCCGCGCGTGGTGCTGGAGCGGCGTATTGCCGGACCGTTCACGCATCAGGCGGCGGAAGACGATTTCGGCATGGTGATGCACAGCGCGTTGGAGGTGGACATTGCGGCGAGCGCGGCGCGCTACGGGGCGTTTCATGCCGACTGGACGCGCCGGGTCGATGACGTGGCAAGGGCGCTGGAGCGGACGGCGCCGGATTTGATCCTGGCGGACATTCCCTATCTCACCCTGGCCGCAGCGGCGCGCGTCGGCATTCCCGCCGTGGCCATGTGCTGTCTCAACTGGGCGGACATCTACCGTTACTTCTGCAGCGCGCAACCGGAAGCGGCGCGCATCCATGACGCCATGCTGGCGGCCTACAACGGCGCGGAAGTGTTTCTGCGCAGCGAACCGGCGATGCCCATGACGGATCTGGACAATGCGCGGGACATCGGGCCGCTGGCGACGGTGGGCCGCCCACAGCGGGAGACCGTCGATGAACGCCTGCACCTTGCGCCGGGCGAGCGGCTGGTGCTGGTGGCCATGGGCGGCATCGCCTTCCGGCCGCCGCTGGAGAACTGGCCGGTGGTGCCCGGCGTGCGTTACGTGATGCAGCGAGACTGGCGCCCGGTGCGCAGCGATACGCTGGTGCTGGAGGATATGGAGCTATCGTTCTCCGACATGCTCGCCTCCTGCGATGCGGTGCTCACCAAGCCCGGCTACGGTACCTTTGCCGAGGCCGCCTGTGCCGGTGTGCCGCTATTGTACGTGCCGCGCGTGGACTGGCCGGAGGAGCCGTGGCTGGTGCGCTGGCTGGAAACACAGTTGCCCTGCGCGGCGGTGCCGCGCGACGAGCTGGTGCAGGGAGGTTTTCTGCCGCGCCTGCACGCCCTGTGGCAGGTGCCGAAGCCGGCGCGCCGTGCGGCGGAGGGCGTGATGCAGGCGGTCAACGTGCTCGCGGCGCGTCTGGCATAATCGCGGGTATGAAAAGTTTCCGCATCGATTTCCGCGCCCGTCTCGATCATCTCACCGAACGTCTCGCTGCCATGGAAGCGCTGCCGCAGCTTGCCGTGCTCGGCATGATCAGCGGCCTGCTGGCCGGCGCCGTGATCGTCGCTTTCCGTCTGGTCGTCGATCTGGGGCAGCGGGCCTGGCTGCCGGAAGCGCAGCCGGATGCATTCGAGTCGCTGGCGCCGTGGCTGCGTCTTGCCGCCGCCACGGCGGGCGGTTTGCTGGTGGGGCTGCTGTTGCAGGCCATGTCGCCGGCGCAGCGCCTGGTCGGCGTGCTGCACGTGATGGAGCGGCTCACCTATCACCAGGGCCACCTGCCGCTGCGCAATCTGCTGGTGCAGTTCGCGGGTGCGGCGATCTGCCTGATCAGCGGCCATTCGGTGGGCCGCGAAGGGCCGAGCATCCATCTGGGGGCGGCCAGCGGCAGCCAGGTGGGCCTGCGCCTGGGCCTGCCCAACAACAGCATCCGCACCCTGGTGGCCTGCGGCACGGCCGCGGCCATCGCCGCCTCGTTCAACACGCCCATCGCCGGCGTCATCTTCGCCATGGAAGTGGTGATGATGGAGTACACCATCACCGGCTTCACGCCGGTGATCCTCGCCGCGGTGAGCGGTGCGGTGCTGACCCGTGCGGTATTCGGCGCCGACACCGCCTTCAGCGTGCCGGCGCTGGAGATGCACTCGCTGTGGGATCTGCCCTGGCTGGTGCTCATCGGCCTGGTGCTGGGGGCCTTGTCGGCGGCGTTCATCCGCTTGTTGCGCTTCAGTTCCGCCGCGCTGCCCAGGGTTCCCCTGTGGCTGCGCACCACACTGGCCGGTGCCGTCGTCGGCCTGCTGGCCATGGCGGTGCCGCAGATCATGGGCGTGGGCTACGACACCGTCAGCGGCGTGCTGCTGGGCCAGGTGGGCTTGGGGCTGTTGCTGGCCATTGCCGTGTTCAAGCTGTTGGCGACGACCATGGGCCTCGGCCTCGGGTTGCCGGGCGGGCTCATCGGTCCGACGCTGGTGATCGGTGCGGCGGCCGGCGGTGCGCTCGGTGTGCTGGGTGGCATGCTCAATCCGCTGCATGCCTCCTCGCCGGGTTTTTACGCCATGGTGGGCATGGGGGCGATGATGAGCGCCACCCTGCAGGCGCCGCTGGCGGCGTTGATGGCACTGCTGGAGCTGACCGGCAACCCCAATATCATCCTGCCCGGCATGCTGGTGGTGGTCATCGCCAATATGGTGGCGCGCGAGGTGTTCCACCAGGAATCGGTGTATCTGGCACTGATGCGCGCCCGCGGTCTCGACTACCGCAACGATCCGGTGGCGCAGTCGCTGCGCCGCGTAGGCGTGGCGGCGGTGATGGATCGCAGCTATACCGAGTGTCCGTCACACCTGGAGCGTGCATCGGCCGAGCAGCTGCTGGCGGAGAATCCGCACTGGCTGCTGGTGCGCGACGACGGCCCGCCGCTCACCCTGCTGCCTGCCGCCGATCTGGCGCGGGCGCTTTCCGAGAGCGAGGCGGGCGAATTCGACCTGCTGGCCATCCCGGCACGGCGCCGCGACCTGGCGCCCATCCATCTCCAGGCCACCCTGCAGGAAGCGCTCGAGACCCTGCAGAGCAGCCGGGCCGAAGTGCTCTACGTACAGCGCCCCACCGCGCCGCTGATCCAGCGCATCTACGGCGTGCTGACCCGCGAGGCGGTGGAGGAAAACTACCGCTACCGCTGAGCGCGGCCGGCCGCCGCACAAACGCAAAATCCGGCACGTAGGGTGCGCACCGCGCACGCTGCGGCTGGACGCGGGCAATGGTGCGCGGTGCGCACCCTACCTACCGGGGGCATCGGGGTACCCGGGGCGAAAGTAAGTAATCAGCCTATATGCACCGACACGGCGCCGGGGTACAACTCCTCTAACCGATTACTGTCTACACTGACACCATGGGAAAAACACCTATGTCAGGGAAGACCAATGCCTGTGTCGCAAGGTGACTTTGCTGTGCCCCGTTCCGCCCTGATTACCCTGCTGCTGGGAGCGTTGCTGTCCGCGGTTCTGTTCGGCCTGCTGTTCCGCTTTGAAGGGCAACAGGCGGCGTACGACTTTCAGCATCATTCCGCCAGTCTGCTGGAGAGCATGCAGCGGCAGATGGATCTGGCCGGGGAACTGGTGGACAGTGTGGGCGCGCTGTACGACGCCTCGGAAAAGGTCGGGCGCAGCGAGTTTCGCCGCTTCGCGGGAGCGCAGCTGGATCGTCACGGCGAGGTCCAGGCCCTGGTCTGGCTGCCGCGGATCAGGGCGGCGGAGCGGGAGGGATATGAGGCTGCGGTGCGGGCCGAGGGCCTGGCGGACTATGCCATGGCCGAGGCCGGTCCCGACGGCGGCATACAGCCGCTGACACCGCGCGCGGAATATTTTCCGGTGCACTTCGTGGAGCCGTTGCCCGGCAACCGGCCGGTGCTCGGCGTGGATCTCGCGGCGAACCCGGTGCGGCGCGCCGCCATGGAGCTGGCCCGGGACAGCGGCGGGATGATAGCCAGCGGCGCGGTGACGCTGTTGCAGCCACAGGGCGGGCGCCTTGGGTTCCTCATCTTCCGCCCCGTTTACCAGAACATGGGTATCCCGCCGGATACCAGTAGCCGGCGCCAGCAACTGCGCGGCTACGCCGTCGGCGTGTTCCGCATCGCCGAGCTGATGGCCTCCACCCAGCGCATCGCGGGTGCCGAACAGATTACCTTTGAATTGTTCGACGCCGCCGAGGGGAGGCCGCTGTTCCGTTCCCTGCAACCGGCCGCCGTCGATTCCGCCCTGACCTGGGAGGGCGAGGTGTTCCTGCCGGGGCGCACCTGGCGGGTGGTGTTCACGCCCACAGCGCAGTTTCTGCAAAGGCATCACGGCTGGACCGCCTGGGCGGCCCTGGTCCTGGGTATTCTGCTCAGCGGCCTGGTGAGCTATCACCTGTACAGTTCGATGCGGCGGGCGCAGCGCCTGGCACAGGCCAACAGCGCCCTGGCCGCGAGCCAGGAACTCATCGAGCACGCCCACCGCGAATGGGTGGACGCCTTCGACGCGGTGTCCGATCCCGTATTCCTGCATGACGGCGAGGGGCGCGTGATGCGCGCCAACCGTGCCTATGCCGCCTGCGCCGGCATCGACTATGCCGACATCATCGGCCGCCCCTACTGGCAGGTGTTCCCTACCGGTCCGGGCCCCACCGCCGCCTGCGTACTGGCGCGGCAGGGGCAGCCCATGGAGGAGGAGGAGATAGCCGGTGTCGACGGCCATGTTTACGCCTCGCGCTTTTTCGCCATTCGCGACGATGCCGGTGACTACCGCTATTCGATCCACATCCTGCGCGATGTGACGCAGCAGCGCGATGTCGAGCGGCGCTTGCAGGACGAACAACAACGCGCCCAACGTTATCTGGACATCGCCGCGGTCATGCTGCTGGCGCTGGACGCCGACGGGCGCATCACGATGATCAACCGCAAGGGCTGCGAGATCCTCGGTTACAGCGAGGAGGAGTTGCTGGGCCAGAACTGGCTGGAACGCTTCATCCCCGAAAGCGGCCAGGGCGAAGTGCAGGAGCTGTTCGCCGCACACATTTCGGGCCAGCCGGTGGATTATGCGGAAAACTGGATCGTGCGCCGCAGCGGCGAGCGCCGGCTCATTGCCTGGCACAATACCGTGCTGCACGATGTGGCGGGGACGGTGACCGGCACCCTGTCGTCGGGCATGGACATCACCGAGCGGCACCGGCTGGAAAAGGCGTTGCGCGAATCGCAACTGCGCCTGCAAAGCGTGTTCGACGCCGCCCGTGACGGCATCCTCGTGGCCGATCTGGCCGACCACAGATTCGTGCTGGCCAACCGTGCCATGGCCGACATGCTGCAATACAGCGAGGCGGAGCTGTACTGGCTCGGCGTCGACGATATCCATCCCGCAGACAGGCTGGACTACGTGCGCGACCAGTTCGCGCGCCAGGCGCGCGGCGAGTTCACCCTGGCGCGCGATGTGCCGATACAGCGCCGCGACGGCAGCGTGTTCTATGCCGACGTGAATTCCGTGCCGGTGCAGCTGGACGGCCGTGCCTGCATCCTCGGCATTTTCCACGACACCACCGCGCGCCGCGCCATGGAAGCATCCCTGCGCTCACGGGAGGAACAGCTGGCGCTGGCCTTGCAGGGCAGCGACGACGGTCTGTGGGACTGGGACGTGGCCAGCGGCAAGGTGTATTACTCGCCGCGCTGGAAGTCCCTGCTCGGCTACGGAGAGGAGGAGGTGGGGGACAGTTTCGAGGAATGGGGGAGCCGGGTCCATCCCGACGACATGCCCGCGGCGCAGGCGGAGGTGGATGCGGCGCTGGCGGGAACGGGCGAACAGCTGCAGATGGAATTCCGCATGCGCCACAAGTCCGGCCGTTGGATCTGGATCCAGAGCCGCGGCCATGTGGTGCGTGACGCCGCGGGCAAACCCCAGCGCCTGGTCGGCACGCACGAGGACGTTACCGTGCGGCGCGAGGCGGAGGAGCATGCCAAGGCGCTGGCCCTGCAGTTGCAGAAGCGGTTGCAGGAGAGTCGTTGTATGTATCGCGTGGCGCAGTTGGCGGAGGCCAAGGACGCGCCGCTGTCGCTGCTGCTGCAGCGGGCGGTGAATTTCCTGCCCGAGGGATGGCAGTATCCCGAAGTGGCGGCGGCGCGCATCCGCCATCAGGGCCAGGTCTATGTGTCGGCGAAGTTCAGCGAGGGCCGCTACACGCAGGCGGCGCTGATCCAGGTGGACGGCGTGGAGATGGGCAGTGTGGAGGTGTTCTATACCGCCGAACGTCCGCAACAGGATGAAGGACCGTTCCTGCGGGAGGAGCGGGCCTTGATCGAGGCGGTGGCCGATCAGTTGGGACAGATCATAGTGCTGCGCTTGAGCCAGCAGACCCTGGCGCGTCTCAACAGTGTGCTGCGCACGCTCAGCCTGAGCAACCGGGCCATGGTTTATGCCCACAGCGAGGCGGAGTTCGAGCAGGAGGTTTGCGATGTGCTGGTGCGCGAGGCTGGCTACCGTGCCGCCTGGATTGGCCATCGCGACGAGGGTGGCGACCTGCACACCGTGGCGCACTGCGGTATCAACGGTGACGGCGTGAATGATGTCTCCTGCCGTAACGACGATACCGTAAGCCACATCGTGTGCACCGCGCTGGAACGGTGTGAAATGCAGCGCGGCCTCATCACTGAGGGTGACACCTGCCCGATGTGTGTCGGACGGCAGGGGACAGCCAGCGTCATTGCATTGCCGTTGCCGGAGAATGAGGCGGCCCTGGGTGTGCTGTATGTCTGCGCCAGTCAGGCGGAGCCGTTTGCGCCGGCCGAAGTGGAGCTGCTGCAGGAACTGGCCGACGATCTGGCCTACGGCATCCGCACGCGCCGCACCGCCAGCGAGCGCGACTGGGCCCAGGCGGAATTGTCCTCGATCCTGATCAAGACGGTGAGCGTCATCGCGCTCACGGTGGAAAAGCGCGACCCCTACACCGCCGGCCACATGCAGCGCGTGGCGGGCCTGGCGGTGGCCATCGGCCGCGAACTCGGCCTCGATGAGGGACGGATCACCGGCTTGCAGATGGGCGCGCTGATTCACGACATCGGCAAGATCTATATCCCGGCGGAGATCCTCAATCGTCCGGGCAAACTGTCCGGCGTGGAATTCGATCTGATCAGGACCCATCCCCAGGTCGGTTATGAAATCGTGCGCGGCATCTCCTTCCCCTGGCCGGTGGCCGACATGATTTTGCAGCACCACGAGCGCCTGGACGGATCGGGTTATCCCCAGGGACTGCACGGCAACGACATCTGCCTGGAGGCCCGCATACTCGCCGTGGCCGACGTGGTGGAGGCCATGGCCTCGCACCGTCCCTACCGTGCGGCACTGCCCCTGAAGCTGGCCCTGAACGAAATCGAACAGCACCAGGGTGATCGCTACGACCCTTCGGTGGTTGGCGTCTGTCTGCGCCTGTTTCGCGAACAGGGCTATGTGCTGGCCGAGGCCAATGACGCGTAGCCGATTGGCGGCCTGTCGTGCGCACTCATCCCACCATCAGATAATCCCGCCCCCGCAGATATCCCATCGCCTGTAATTGTGCGGCGATGATATCGCGCGCGCCGTGGTTGGTGACGTAACTCAGCACGAAGGGCTTGTCCGCCCGGTCAAGCCATTGCGGCGCGTGCACCGGCACGCCGTGCACGCTGTTGCCGATCTTGCGCGGGTCGATGTCGATCCAGGCGACGGGGCGGAAGCCGTGATCCAGCAATAGCTGCGCCCGTTGCCGCGTGCGGCGGCCGGCGCCGCAGATGGCCAGCGGGCGGCCCGAGTGCAGACGCGGATCGCGCGCCAGGTATTCGCTACGCAGGCGGGCGAAGGCCTCGCGGCTGTAGCGCGGATCGGTACGGGTGAGGCGGCCGGTGCTTTCGCGCCAGTGCAGCAGTACCTGCGCCACCTTGGCCATGGCATGGCCGGCATGGTGCAGGCGCAGCAGCATGTCGTAATCCTCGGGAAACAGGCCGTCGCGGTATCCGCCCAGGGCCAGCACGATGTCGCGGCGGAACATCAGCGAGGGATTGGCGATGGGCAGCTCGACGTAGATCTCTTCAGCGATGTCGTGTGTGCTGAGGCAGGCGTTCTGCCAGCGGATGTATTCGTGAAAGCCGCCCTGCACCAACTCCTCGGGAAACAGCCGTACCTGGCTGCCGACGGCGGCGAGTTGCGGCTGTTCGCACAGCAGGCGGTATTGCAGCTCCAGCCGCTCGGACGCCATCAGGTCGTCGGCGTCCATGCGTGCGGCAACGGGGGCGCGCGCCGCCGCCAGCGCGCTGTTCATGGCGCCGACCACGCCCTGCCGACCGGGTTGCAACAGGCGGATGCGGGCGTCTTCCCCGGCATGGGCGCGCAGGATTGCTGCCGAGGCGTCGGTGCTGCCGTCGTCCACGGCGATCAGTTCGAAGTCGGTGAGCGTCTGCTGCCGGATCGAGTGCAGGGTTTCGTCCAGCGTGGCCGCCGCGTTGTAGAACGGCAGCAGAACGGAGACGAGGGGCGGGGCGGTGGACATGAGCGCATGATACCCGGCCGCGGGATGGTGCGCGATGCGCACCCTACGGCTTGCATAGGAGCGAATGGCACCCGCGAGGGGGGCCGAACGTCTTGGCGCGGATACGATCCTGCGAGGGAATGTACGCGGTGCGTCGCCCGATGAATCGGGCTGCCACAAAAGTACGTAGGCCGGACAGAGCGAGAGCGGCGTCCGGCAAGCGTTGCCCGATACCGCTGTCGCTATATCGGGCCTACGGAAACGGGCGTCGTCCGGCAGCAGGCAAGGACCAACCGTGCCGCAGGGTGCGTCGCGCCGGAAGCGCTCACCCGTGCAGCATCTGCCGGATCTCCGGCACGCACGAACCGCAGCCGGTGCCGGCCTTCGATACGGCGCCGACGGCGTCCACCGTCGCGGCGCCGGCGGCGATGATGTCGCGGATGGCGCCGGCGCGCACGCCGTGACAGGCGCAGACGATGTTGCCGCCTGTGTCGGCGCCGTGCGGCGCCCGTGCCGTGAGCAGGCTTTGCCGTTGCTGCAGGTCCAGGGTGTCCTGCGCAAACAGGGTTTCCAGCCAGCCGCTGTCCGGCAGCTCATTGCCCGGCGCGATGAACAGGCAGCTTTCCAGGCGGCCGTGCACCAGGCGTGCGGCGCGGTAGCGTCCGCCGGCGCTGTCCAGGTATTCGATCCACCCCACGTCGTTTTCCGCCGCGCACAGCAGGGCGCGCGCTTCGGCCGGCCATTCCGCCGGCATGGCCGTGCCCGCCATGCGGTAGCGCCAGGCGCCGGCGATGCGCGTGCAGCTCCAGTAGTCTGTGCCGGGCGCGAGGCGGCGGCGGGAGAGCAGCAGGCCGTGCCACGCGGCATGCAGGGGCGCGACGGCGGCGACGGCATGTTTGGATTCGGGCTGGCCGGAGTGCGGATCGGTGTGGGCGGCGACGAGGGTGTTGATGCGTCCCTGCGCGCTGTAGCGATCATTCCAGTGCATGGGCGCGAACACGCTGCCGGGTCGCTGCGCGGCGGAGACCTCGGCGCGCATGACCACAGTGCCCAGCGGGCTGCGTAGCTGCACCAGGGCGCCGTCGTCGATGTCGAGCGCGGCGGCGTCACGCGGATGCAGCACGGCGCAGGGCTCCGGGTCGTGGCTGGCGAGGCGGATGGATTTTCCCGTGCGCGTCATGGTGTGCCACTGATCGCGCAGACGGCCGGTGTTGAGGCGCAGCGGGAAGTCCGAATCGACGGCGGCCTTGGGCGGTTGCGGCGTGACGGCGACGAAACGGGCGCGGCCGTCGGCGGTGTGAAAGCGGCCGTCGCCGAACAGCCGCGCCGTACCATTGGGTGCGCCCGCCGTGACCGGCCATTGCACCGGCCGCAGCCGGGCATAGGTGTCGTCGTCGATGTCGCGCAGGGCGCCGATGTCGAAGCCGCGGCTGCCGTCGTTGGCGAGGCCGGACAGTGCGGCATGTTCGCGGAAAATGGCGGCGGGCGTGTCCCAGGCAAAGGCGGTGCCATGACCGAGTTGCCGGGCCACCTGGGCGACGATCCACCAGTCCGGCCGCGCCGCGCCGGGGGCGGGAAGAAAGGCGCGCTGGCGCGAGATGCGCCGCTCCGAGTTGGTGACGGTGCCGTCCTTTTCGCCCCAGGCCAGCGCCGGCAGGCGGATGTGGGCCAGGCGCACGGTGTCGGTGTCGGCCATGCAGTCGGAGACGATCACCAGCGGGCAGTTTTGCAGCGCGGCGCGCGCGCGGTCGGCGTCGGGCAGGCTGACCACCGGATTGGTGCCCATGATCCACACGGCCTTGATCGTGCCGGTTTCGATGGCACGGAACAGGTCCACCGCCTTGCGCCCGGTCTGCGCTGCCATGCGCGGTGCGTTCCAGAAGCGCTGCACCAGCGCGCGGTGATCCTCGTTCTCGATGTTCATGTGCGCGGCGAGCTGGTTGGCCAGGCCGCCCACTTCGCGTCCGCCCATGGCATTGGGCTGGCCGGTAAAGGAAAACGGTCCCATGCCGGGACGGCCGATGCGCCCGGTGTAGAGATGGCAGTTGATGATGGCGTTGACCTTGTCGGTGCCGCTGGACGACTGGTTGATGCCCTGCGAATACACGGTGACCACCCGTTCGGTGCGCGCGTACAGGCGGAAGAATTCGCGCACCGCTTCCGGTTCCAGCTCGCAGGCCGCGGCGACGGCGGCGACGTCGGGGCTGGAGGCCTGCGCGGCGGCGAGCGCCTCGTCCATACCCTGGGTGTGATGGGTGGTGAACAGCGGGTTCTGTTCACCTTGCGCGTGCAGCCAGGTGAGCAGGCCGTTGAAAAGGACGGCGTCGGAGCCGGGGGCCAGCGGCAGGTGCAGATCGGCGCCTTCGCAGCTGGCGGTGCTGCGCGGGTCGACGATCACCAGCAGCAGATCGGGGTTGTCGCGCCGCGCCTGCATGATGCGCTGGTACAGCACCGGATGGCACCAGGCAGCGTTGGACCCCACCAGCACGATCAGCTTGGCGCGTTCCAGATCCTCGTAGCTGCACGGCACGCTGTCGCTGCCGAAGGCGCGCTTGTGCCCGGCGACGGAGGAGGCCATGCACAGGCGCGAGTTGGTGTCGATATTGGCGCTGCCGAGGTAGCCCTTCATCAGCTTGTTGGCGACGTAGTAGTCCTCGGTGAGCAGCTGGCCGGAAACATAGAAGGCGACGGCCTCGGGGCCGTGCCGTTCGATCGTGTCGCGCAGGCCATCGGCGACGGCGGCGAGTGCCGTGTCCCAGCCCACCTCCGCGCCGTTTACCTGCGGCTGCAACAGGCGTCCTTCGAGATCGAGGGTTTCGCCCAGCGTGGCGCCCTTGGAGCACAGGCGGCCGTAATTGGCCGGATGCTCGATGTCGCCCTTGACCGATGCGGTGCCGTCGGCGCCGACCTCGGCGATGAGGCCACAACCGGTTCCGCAGTAGGGGCAGGTGGTTTTTACAGACATCGCTTCAAGACCTCGACATGGTATGTCTTTACGGTGCCGTCCTGAACGACCGGGCGTCAGGCGCCGATGTTGAGCTGCACCTGCCCGTCCACCACGCGCACCGCATGACGTCGCGTGCAGCCCACGTCGGGAGCCTGCGCCTCGCCGCTTTCCAGGCTGATCTTCCAGTTGTGCAGCGGGCAGGCGACGTGGTGATCGAACACGATGCCTTCGGACAGCGGTCCACCCTTGTGCGGGCAGCGGTTGTCGAGGGCGAATACGGCGTCGCTCCTGGCGCGGAACACGGCGATCTCACCGGCTGTGGTCTGTACCACGCGCGCGCCCTGGCGCGGGATGTCCTGCAAGGGGCCGATTTCAATCCACTCGGACATGACTGTCTCCTTCGGGGTTATTTGCACAGCACGTCGTTGCGCACGGACTCGGCGATGGCGGCGGCTTCGGCGATCAGTTCCGCCGGTACGTTCAGCTGCTGAAGCGAGGCGGCTATGTTTTCCAGCACGGCATCGAAGTGGCCGTCGTTCAGGCCGAGCTTCTCCACCAGCGGCTGGTGCGCCTGGCGCATGCCGCGTCCCTGATAATCGGGCATGCCGCCGAAGGCGTAGGTAAGAAACATCTTCTGGTGCCGGCGCTGCCGCGCCATGTCGGTATTAATGAAGAAGTGCTTGATGCGGGCATCGGCCAGCACCTTGTCGTAAAAGATGTCGACGGCGGCATCAACCGCGGCTTCACCGCCGAGACGTTCGTAGAGTGACTGAGTCATGGCATGCTCCTGTGGCTGGGTAATTGACATGGTGATGGTCATGCTGCGCTGACCTGGCCGGCATGGTTTATGGTCAGCGGCGTAAACTCGGCGCGCCGTGCTTCGGTGGTGCGTTCGGCCCAAGGGTCGTTCTGCGCGATACGCTGCGAGTCGACGAAACGCTGGTACAGCGCCGTGCGGTTGGCGGCGTCGTCGACCATCTGTTTCTTCACATACTCGAGGCCGACACGCTCAATCCACGGCGCGGTACGCTCCAGGTAGTGGGCCTGTTCGCGGTAGAGCTGCATGAAGGCGCCGCAGTATTCCAGCACCTCGGCGGGCGTGCCCACGCGGCACAGCAAATCGGTGACGCGCACCTTGACGCCGCCGTTGCCGCCGACGTGCAATTCCCAGCCGGAGTCCACCGCCACCACACCGAAGTCCTTGATGGTGGCCTCGGCGCAATTGCGCGGGCAGCCGGACACAGCCATTTTGAATTTGTGCGGCGTCCACGAGCCCCAGCTGAACTTTTCCAGGTCGATGCCCATCTGCACCGAGTCCTGGGTGCCGAAGCGGCAGAACTGGCTGCCGATGCAGGTCTTCACGGTGCGCAATGCCTTGCCGTAGGCATGGCCCGAGACCATGCCGGCGGCATTGAGGTCGGCCCACATGGCAGGCAGCTGTTCCTTCTGCACGCCCACCAGGTCGATGCGCTGGCCGCCGGTGATCTTCACCATCGGCACGTTGTACTTTTCCGCCGCGTCGGCGATGGCACGCAGTTCCGCAGGAGTGGTGACGCCGCCCCAGATGCGCGGCACCACGGTGTAGCTGCGGTCCTTCTGGATGTTGGCGTGCAGGCGTTCGTTGACGAAGCGGGACGCGGATTCGTCCTGAGCCTCCGCCGGCCAGGTGCTGAGCAGGTAGTAATTGAGCGCAGGGCGGCAGCTGGGGCAGCCGTCGGGCGTACGCCAGTCCAGCTCGCGCATGGTCTGCTCCATCGAGGTGAGGTGGCGCACGCGTATGGCTTCGCGTACCTCGTCGTGGGAGTGTTCGGTGCAGGGACACATGGGCCTGGTGCGCTCGCCCTGCGAGGCGTCGGAGCCCACCACCGAGGCGAGGATCTGTTCCACCAGGCCGGTGCAGCCGCCGCAGGAGGCGGAGGCCTTGGTGTGAGCACGCACCTCGTCCAGGGTGAACAGGCCCTTGGCACGGATGGCTTCGACGATGGCGCCCTTGGTGACGCCGTTGCAGCCGCACACCTCGGCGCTGTCGGCCATCAGTGCCACCGGCGAATTGCCGCCGTGGCCGGCATCACCGAGGTGGGCCTGGCCGAACAGCAGCTGATCGCGGAAGGCGGAGACGTCGGCGCCGTCGCGCATCAGCTGGAAATACCAGGCGCCGTCCAGTGTGTTGCCGTACAGCACCGCGCCCTGGATGCGGTTGTCCTGCAGGACCACTTTCTTGTAGATGCCGGCGCCCGGATCGCGATAGACGATCTGCTCGCTCTCCGGTCCGCCGAGGAAATCACCGGCGGAGAACACGTCGACGCCGCTGACCTTGAGCTTGGTGGAGGTCACCGATCCCTGATAACGGCCGATGCCGAATTTGGCGAGGTGGTTGGCGCACACCTTGGCCTGCTCGAACAGCGGGGCCACCAGGCCGTAGGTCTGGCCGCGATGCTGCACGCATTCGCCCACGGCGTAGATGCGCGGGTCGTAGGTTTGCATGGTGTCGTTGACCACGATGCCACGTTCGCAGTGGATGCCCGCACCCTTGGCCAGTTCGATGTCGGGACGGATGCCGGCGGCCATCACCACCAGATCGGCGCTGATTTCGCGGCCGTCTTCGAACACGACACCCTGCACCCGCTGGCGGCCGATGATCTCCCTGGTCTTGGCGCCCATCAGGAATTCGACGCCGCGTCCTTCCAGTTCCTTTTGCAGCAGGGCACCGGCGGCGGCGTCCAGCTGTCGCTCCATCAGCGTGTCGGACAGGTGCACCACGCGCACCTTCATGCCGCGCTTGACCAGGCCAACCGCCGCCTCCAGGCCGAGCAGGCCGCCGCCGATGACCACCGCGTGGCGATGGCTGCCGGCGGTGTCGAGCATGGTCTGCACATCGGCGATGTCGCGAAAGCCGACCACGCCGGGCAGGGTGTGGCCTGGCACCGGCAGGATGAAGGGCTTGGAGCCGGTGGCGATGAGCAGGCGGTCGTAGGGCGCCGTGGTGCCGTCTTCGGCGACGACCTGGCGGCGCACGCGATCGATTTTGACGACCTTGCTGCCGGCATGCAGCGTGATGCCGTGTTCGGCATACCACTCGCGCTTGTTGAGCACGATGTCGTCGAACTGCGCTTCGCCAGACAGCACCGGCGACAGCAGGATGCGGTTGTAGTTGCCGTGGGGCTCGGCGCCGAATACGGTGATGTCATAGAGGTCGCTGCCCAGCTTGAGCAGTTCCTCCACCGTGCGCATGCCGGCCATGCCGTTGCCGATCAAAACCAGTTTTTCTTTCATGGGGGCGATCTCCGGGTTTGTTTTCAGGCCGAGGGCTGCAGCGGCGCACTGGCGGTGCGCGGGTTGGCGGCCGCCAGCTGCGACAGGTCGATGGTCATGTGCTGTACGTCAAAGCCCAGCAGGTAGTCCAGCGGCGCCGACGGATCGAACAGGCGGCCGTCGAGAAAACGATCGGCGCCCATGGGCAGGCTGGTTTCGCCTTCGTACAGCTTCCAGCCGGCGTCGTGCTTGCCTTCGGTCTTGTAGTCGATGCCGGGGCAGGGCAGGGACAGCTCCGCGGCGGCGCGGCGATAGAGATCGGGGCGGTACACTTCCTCCGCCACCGCCTGCATGTCGACGACGCGTCCCAGCTGGCCCCAGCGGATCATCTGGCTGATGAACCACAGGGCGTGGGAGCGCCAGGGGAAGTTGGCCGCGTAGCGGTGGAATACGTTGAAGTCGGGCAGGGCGCGCGGCATTTCGTCCGCGGCATACTGGAAGGTGCCGGTCATCGACATGCGCACCACGTGTTCCGGTGCATTGACGTACACGCCGCGGGCAATCAGCGCCGCCGCCTCAATGCGGTGATCCGGCTCGTCCAGCCAGCGACTGGCCTCCAGCAGTGCCAGCAGCAGGGCGTGATGGGTATGGGGATACTGCTCGGCCCATTCCTGCGTCACGCCGAGCACCTTCTCCGGGCTGTTGTTCCAGATTTCGTATTTGGTGATCAGGGTGCGGCCGATGCCGGCCTGCACCGCCTGCGCGTTCCACGGCTCGCCGACGCAGTAGCCGTCGATGCTGCCGCGCTCCAGCTGTCCCACCATCTGCGGCGGCGGCACCACCACCAGGCGCACGTCGCGATCGGGATCGATGCCCGCCGCCGCCATCCAGTAGCGCAGTTCGTAGTTGTGGGTGGACTCCGGAAATACCATGGCGAAGGTGAGCGGCGGCCGGCCGGCCTTGCGATCGGCGTCGAGCACCGCCTTGAGGGCACGGGCGCCGAGGGGACGCTCGGCCATGGCCGCGGCGTCGGCACGCTGCATGCGTTCATACAGGGCGTTGGATACGGTGATGGCGTTGCCGTTCAGATCCATGGTGAAGGCGGTCACCATGGGTTTGTGGATCGGGCCGACGCCGAGGCTCATGGCCAGCGGCATCGGTGCCAGCATCTGCGCGCCGTCGAGGATGCCGAGGGCGACCTTGTCGCGGATATTGGCCCAGGAGGTTTCCTTGGACAGGGTGACGTCCAGGCCGTATTTGGCGAACAGTCCGTGTTCCTTGGCGACCACCAGCGGGGCGCAGTCGGTGAGCGGGATGAAGCCGAGGGTGAGCGCGGTCTTTTCGAGATGTGCCGGGGCAGTCATGATTTTCTCCTCAACCTGCGGCTAGCTTCAGTGCCGGACGCGGGCTGGCCGCCTGCGGTACCGGGACGTCGGGCTGCGCATGGCGTTCGTGCAGGAACTTGAGCACGGCGGCGCGATAGTGGTTGTACTTGGGATCGTCGGCCAGGGTCAGGCGGTGACGCGGGCGCGGCAGATCGATGTGCAGAATCTCGCCCACGGTGGCGCTGGGGCCGTTGCTCATCATCACAATGCGATCGGACAGCAGCACCGCCTCGTCGACGTCGTGGGTGATCATGATCACGGTGTTGTTGAGCCGCGCCTGGATTTCCATCAGCGAATCCTGCATGTGGGTGCGGGTGAGCGAGTCCAGCGCGCCGAAGGGTTCGTCCATCAGCAGCACCTTGGGTTCCATGGCCAGGGCGCGGGCGATGCCGACGCGCTGCTTCATGCCGCCGGAGATTTCGTCGGGGCGGCGGTCCAGGGCGTGGGACATGTGCACCAGTTCCAGGTTGTGCAGGGTCCAGTCGTGGCGCTGCTGTTTGCTCTTGCTGTGCTTGAACACGGTGTCCACGGCGAGGCGCACGTTGTCGTACACGCTGAGCCAGGGCAGCAGCGAATGGTTCTGGAACACCACCGCGCGATCGGGGCCGGGCTCATCCACTTCGCGGTTCTCCAGCAGCACGCCGCCCTTGCTGGCCTTGAGCAGGCCGGCGACGATGTTGAGCACCGTCGACTTGCCGCAGCCGGAGTGGCCGATGAGGGAGACGAATTCGCCCTTGTCCATCTTCACCGACACGTCGTTCAGCACGTTGAGCGGGCCGTTGTCGGTGTTGAAGGTGATGCTCAGGTTTTCCAGGCTCAGATAGTGGCTCATGTCGTAATACTCCTTAACGCAGTACGGCGTTCTTGTCCCAGCTCACCCGGCGTTGCAGCAGCAGCATGCCGCGGTCGAGAGCGAAGCCGACCAGGCCGATGGTGAACACGGCGACCATGATGCGGGCCAGTGAATTGGAGCTGCCGTTCTGGAACTCGTCCCAGACGAATTTGCCGAGGCCGGGGTTCTGCGCCAGCATCTCCGCCGCGATCAGCACCATCCAGCCGATGCCGAGGGAAAGACGCATGCCGGTGAACATCATCGGAATGGCGGAGGGCAGCACGATCTTCATGGTTTTGGTGAACCAGCCCAGGCGCAGCACGCGGCTGACGTTGAGCAGGTCCTTGCTGACCGACGACACACCCACGGTGGTGTTGATGATGGTCGGCCACAGGCAGCACAGGGTGACGGTGATGGCCGAGGTGACGAAGGATTTGGCGAACAGCGGGTCGTCGCTGATGTAAAGCGCGCTGACCACCATGGTCACCAGCGGCAGCCAGGCCAGCGGCGACACCGGCTTGAATATCTGGATCAGCGGGTTGAGCGCGGTATACAGCGTGGCGCTCATGCCGCAGACGATGCCGACGGGGATGGCGATCAGCGAGGCGATGATGAAACCGGTGGCCACCGTGAGCAGGCTGGTGCCGATCTGATCGATGAAGGTCGGCTTGCCGGTGTAGGGCCGGATCTTCACTTCGGCCTTGGGATCTTCCGCCAGTTTTTCCGCATTGCGCTGTTCCTGGCGGGCATAGAATTCGTCCGCCTTGCGGCGTTCGGCCTGATGTTCCTGTATCAGCGATACCGCCTGTCCCCACACCTGCACCGGGCCGGGCAGTTCGCCGAGGGAGGTCTGTATGGTTTTCGCCGTGGCCGCCCACAGGCCGAGGAACAGAGCGATGGCGATCAGCGGCACCAGCAGGCCGCGGGCGGCGGCGGTCACCAGCTTCGGCAGCAGCTTCCAGTTGAAGGCGCCGCGCAGGCGCGCCAGCGTCGCAGGCTTGAGCAGATTCTTGGTGGCGGTGATGTATGCGTTCATGATTGCACCCTTGCGCTGTATTGGAGGCGGCCGCCGCGGCATCGCTGTCGCGGCGGCCGGCGCGTCAGATTTGCTCCTTGTCCTTCAGGCCGATCTTGAATTGCTTCAGATAGGCGTTGGGCTTGCGGCCGTCGTAGGTGACGCCGTCGATGAACTCGCTTTGCGGTGCGCGGAAGCCGCTCTCCTTGGCGAAGTCGGGGAACTCGTCGGCCTTCATCTTGCCTTCGGCAATCAGCTCGGCGGCGGCGGCGGCGTAGATGTCCGGGCGGTATACCTTCTTCGCCATGTCCATGTACCAGCTGTCCGGCTTGGCCTCACTGATCTGGCCCCAGCGGCGCATCTGCGTCAGGTACCACACCGCGTCGGAGTAGTAGGGATAGGTGGCGTTGTAGCGGAAGAAGACGTTGAAGTCCGGTACCGCACGCTTGTCGCCCTTCTCGTATTCGAAGGTGCCGGTCATGGAGTTGGCGATGACCTTGGCGTCGGCGCCGACGTACTGCGGCTTGGCCAGGATGCTGACGGCTTCGGCGCGGTTGGCGTTGTCGTTTTCATCCAGCCACTTGGCGGCGCGGATCAGCGCCTTCACCACGGCCTTGTGGGTGTTGGGGTTCTTCTCGGCCCAGGCGGCGGAGACGCCGAACACCTTTTCCGGGTTGTTCTTCCAGATCTCGAAGTCGGTGATTACCGGCACGCCGATGCCCTTGAACACGGCCTGCTGGTTCCACGGCTCGCCCACGCAGTAGCCGTAGATGGTGCCGGCTTCCAGCGTCGACGGCATCTGCGGCGGCGGCGTCACGGAGAGCAGGGCGTCGGCCTTGATCTGGCCCGAAGTGTCGCCCTTGTGCGGTGCGTAGTAGCCGGGGTTGATGCCGCCGGCGGCGAGCCAGTAGCGCAGCTCGTAGTTGTGGGTGGATACCGGGAACACCATGCCCATGTTGAAGGGCTTGCCTTCCTTCTTGTACTTCTCCACCACCGGCTTGAGCGCGTCGGCCTTGATCGGGTGGATCAGCTTGCCGTCCTTGTCCTTGGGGATATGCGGCTTCATCTCTTCCCACACCGCATTGGAAACGGTGATGCCGTTGCCGTTCAAATCCATGGAGAAGGCGGTGATGATGTGGGCCTGGGTGCCGAAGCCGATGGTGGCGCCCAGCGGCTGGCCGGCCAGCATGTGCGCGCCGTCCAGTTCGCCGGTGATGACGCGATCCAGCAACACCTTCCAGTTGGCCTGCGCTTCCAGGGTGACGTACAGCCCTTCGTCCTCGAAGTAGCGCTTCTCGTAGGCGATGGCCAGCGGCGCCATGTCGGTGAGCTTGATGAAGCCGAACTTCAGCTCCTCTTTCTCCAGCTTCGCCGCTTGCGCGGCGCCGCCCAGCAGCAGCGTGGCGGCCAGCGCCAGTGCCGAGTGTTTGATGAAACCGCGGCGCGTGTTGCCCTTGGTGTGTCGGTGTTGCGTCATTGCCTCTCTCCCCTGGTTGCGGAATTGCGGGAAATAAAAAAGGCGTCCATCCGCGCAGATCGAAATCCACACGCATGGACGCCTTTGTCCTATTCAGCCTGTTGCTGTCGCCCGCCGCGGCCCGCCATTGGGCACTGTGCGTTCGGGTGAGACCGGCTTCGTTGCCGGTGCTTGTCAGGTGTTTTGCAACCGTCGTGCCAGAGGTGGTGCACCGGCCCGGGAGGCCAGCAGTAATAAGGTATCAGGGTGCGCGATGCGCTGTGACGGGGCTGGTGAGCGAGGTTGCGCTGCACCAACACGGAGCGTGGTGCCCGGTCTTGGGGCGACAGATACGAGAGTCAATGTAGGGTGGATAAGCGCAGCGCATCCACCTCACGCCGCCTGGTGGATGCGCTGCGCTTATCCACCCTACGAACTGAAGCACGACCCACGATGTGCCGGTAGGAGCGAATCGTATTCGCGACCGGGCAAGGCTCCGTACGGCGCAAAGCTTTAATCACGGGGAGCACGGGGAACACAGGGTATTAAGGGCAAAACATGGCCTTATCCCGGTATCCCCCGTGTTCCCCGTGTTTTGCTGTTTTTTTCTTCCGGACCTTGAGGTGGCGTCCAGGCTCAGCCGAGCAACTCCATGATGGCGATGACGTTGCGCGCGACCTCGGGTAGCTTCTTGCCCTGGTCCATGGCCAGCTTGCGCAGGGCCTGGTAGGCCTCGTTCTCGTTCATCTTGCGGTGCTGCATCAGCAGCCCCTTGGCCTGATCGATGATCTTGCGCTCTTCCAGCGAGGTGCGGGTGCGCGCCAGTTCCTCGCGCAGGGCCTGGTATTCGCGGAAGCGGGCGATGGCCACTTCCATCACCGGCCGCACCCGCTTGCCGCTCAGGCCGTCCACCACGTAGGCGCTGACCCCGGCCTTGATCGCCTGGTTGATGGTGCCGCTGTCGTCGTCCTCGGCGAACATGACGATGGGCCGCGGCTGCTCGCGGCTGATGGAGCGCATCTGCTCCAGGGTGTCGCGGTCGGGGGAGTCGAGGTCGATGATGATCACGTCGGGCTGGTGGCGCGCCACCTCGGCGCTGAGGTTTTCCGCGCCGCCCAGCCGGGCGATGACGCTGTAGCCGGCGTCGGCCAGGGCCTGTTCCAGGATCGCCGCCCGGCCGCGGTCCTCATCGCACAGCAGTACGCGTAATCCGGGTTTGGGGTCCTGCTGCGGCATGGCGATATCCAGACTGAAATCCAGGGTTGTTCAGCAAGCGCCATGCCAACCTCAACCGGTGTGCCGATTTCCCGGGGCCTGTCTGCCCTATTTGCCTATTGCATAGGGGGGAACTCATAATGTCCGTCCGGTCACGCTGGGCCGGCCCACATTCCCGTTATCAGGTCGCGCCCCACACGCCGCGCCCAGGCCATCGGAAGGCGCTATTCCCAAGCAGAGTGTCCGATGAGCAAAGTCATACTCCAATACCGTTACTGGCCGCTGCCTGTCCTGATCTGGACCCTGGTGGTACTGGCCTCGTTTCTGTGGAACCGGGCCGAAATGGAGCGCAAGGCCTACCAGCTGGCCAACGACCGCGCCCAGTTCGTGTTCAAGATGGTGGAGTCGGTACGGCTGTGGAACGCGCGCCACGGCGGCGTCTATGCCCCCATCGACGACTATACCCGGCCCAATCCCTACCTCGAGGTGCCGGAGCGCGAGATCACCACGCCGTCGGGCACCCACCTCACCATGATCAACCCGGCCTATATGACGCGCCAGCTCACCGACGTGGTGATGGAGCTGAGCCAGCTGCGCCTGCACCTCACCAGCCTCAAGCCGCTCAATCCCCACAACGCCCCCGACCCGTGGGAGCGCAGCCAACTGGAGCGTTTCGAGCAGGGCGTGGGCGAGGTGAGCGAATTGGTGGACCAGGGCGGCGACGCCGTGTTCCGCTTCATCGCGCCGCTGCGGGTGCAGCAGCCCTGCCTGAAATGCCATCTGCACCAGGGCTACAAGCTGGGCGACATCCGCGGCGGGGTGAGCGTTTCCTTCGCCGCGGCGCCGCTGCTGGCGCCGGAGGCGGTGCAGCAGCGCAACGTCGCCCTGACCCACCTGGCGGTGTGGCTGCTGCTGTCCGGCCTGACCCTGTTCGCCCTGTCGCGTTTCCGCCGCCAGATGCTGGCGCTGGAGGGGGCCAGGGCGCAGACCGAGGTGCTGGTGCAGCAGCGCACGGCGGAGTTGCGTGACGAGGTGGCCGAGCGACGGCAGGCGGAAGCCCAGCTGCGCCTGTTCATCGAGTCGTCCGGCGAAGGCATCTTCGGCATGAACCTGGAGGGCACCTGCACCCTGGTCAACCCCGAGGCGCTGCGCCTGCTGGGGCTGGAACGGCCGGAACAGCTGCTCGGCCTGCCGGTGCACGAGCTGGTCCACCACAGCTATGCCGACGGCCAGCCCCGCCCGCTGGCCGAATGCGGGCTGTATTCCACCCTGCGCGACGGCCGCGTGGTGCACGACGACGGTGATGTGTTCTGGCGTGCCGACGGCAGCAGCTTCCCGGTGGAGTACCGTTCCCATCCGCTGTACACCGACGGCCAGCTGCTCGGCGCGGTGGTCACCTTCAGCGACATCACCGCGCGCAAACAGGCGGAGGCGCAACTGCGCAAGCTGTCCTCCGCGGTGGAGCACAGCCCGGCCTCGGCCATCATCACCGACAGCGAGGGCACCATTGAGTACGTCAATCCGCGCTTTGTCGAGATGACCGGCTACCAGCCGGAAGAGGTGATAGGCGAAAACCCGCGCATGTGGCAGTCGGGCACCACGCCGCTCAAGACCTACGAACGGCTGTGGGCCACCATCAAGGGCGGCGAAGTGTGGCACGGCGAGGTGCTGAACAAGGCCAAGGACGGTCACCTGTTCTGGGAGAGTGCGCAGATATCGCCCATCAAGGACGAGCAGGGCCGGGTCACCCACTTCGTGGCGGTGAAGGAGGACATCACCGAACGCAAGGCGCAGGAGGAGGCCATCTGGCGCCAGGCCCACTACGACGGTCTCACCGGGCTGCCCAACCGCGATCTGTTCACCGTGCGCCTGGAACAGGCACTGAGCCAGGCCGATGCCGGCGAACGCGAGGCCGGGCTGCTGTACATCGATCTGGACGGCTTCAAGCAGGTCAACGACAGCATGGGCCATGCCGCCGGTGACGAACTGCTGCAACAGGCGGCGCAGCGGCTGCTGGGCTGCATGCGCGACAGCGATACCGTGGCCCGTCTCGGCGGCGACGAGTTCGCCATGGTGTTGGCCCAGGTGCATGGCCGCGACGGCGCCGGCATCGTGGCGCAGAAGGTACTCCACGTGTTGCAGCAGCCGTTCGAGGTGCAGGAACGCGAGGTGGTGCTGTCGGCATCCATCGGCATCGTGCTCTATCCCGCCGACGGCGATACCACCGATGTCCTGCTGCAGAACGCCGACGGGGCGATGTATCGCGCCAAGGCGAATGGCCGCAACCGCTACTGCTTTTATAAAGACCTTGCGTAACGTATGCTTTCCGGGCGCGTTCCGTACAGACACCTAAACTAATCAAGAACAACGAGGGTCGCCGCGCTGTATTCTTCCATCCTGTCAATTCGTGCCGTATTCGCCGCCGCCGGGCGCTCCCTGGCGGCGCTGGCCCTGCTGCTGTGGCTGGGCTGCGCCGCGGCCGCCGCCCCGGTGGATGTGAAGATCGGCGTGCTGGCCCTGCGCGGCTCGGAAAACACCATGCGCATGTGGTCGGCCACCGCCGCGCACCTGACCCGCCACATCCCCGACCACCGTTTCGTCATCGTGCCGCTGGATTTCGATGCGCTGCTGCCGGCGGTACGTGACGGCGCGGTGGATTTCGTCCTCGCCAACTCCTCCTATTACGTGGAGATGGAGCTGAAATACGGCGCCAGCCGCATCGCCACCCTGCGCAACCGCGACGAAGGACATTCCTATACCCACTTCGGCGGCGTGGTGTTTACCCGTGCCGAACGCAGCGACCTGCGCGAATTCGACGATTTGGTCGGCAACTCCTTCATGGCGGTGGACGAACAGTCCCTGGGCGGGTTTCACGCCGCCTGGCGCGAGCTGAAGCAGGCCGGCATCGATCCGTTCAGCGACTTTGCGCCGCTGCGCTTCGGCGGCACCCATGACGCGGTGGTCTATGCCGTACGCGACGGCGTGGTGGACGCCGGCACGGTGCGCACCGACACCCTCGAACGCATGGCCAAGGAAGGCAAGATCAACCTCAACGACTATCGTGTGGTGCAGCCGGCCAGCCATCCCGAATTCGTGTTCCTGAGCAGTACCCGGCTGTATCCGGAATGGCCCATGGCGCGGGTGAAGCATACGCCGCAGGCGCTGGGCCACAGCGTGGCGCTGGCCCTGATGCAGATGCCGCCCAACAGTGAAGCGGCATTGCAGGGCAACAACGCCGGCTGGACCATTCCCGCCGACTACCAGCCGGTGCACGACCTGCTGCGCGAACTGCACCTCGGCCCCTATGCCGATCTGGGACGGATAAGGCTCGAGGATGTGCTGCGCCAGTACGGCTATTGGCTGCTGGCCGGCGCGCTGGCGATGCTGGTGATGCTGGGCGGCCTGATCTACATCGGCCGCATCAACCGCCGCCTGCGCCAAACCGACGCCGAACTGCTCCGCGCCCACGGCGAGCTGGAGCGGCGGGTGGCGGAGCGTACCGCCGAGCTGAGCCGCGCCCTCTCCGAACTGGACGACAGCCGGCGCCGCGTGGAGTTGAGCCAGCGCGACTGGCACGACGCCTTCGACGCCATCCCCCATCCGATCTTCATCCACGACAAGGACATGCGCATCGTGCACGGCAATCCCGCCTATATCGCGCGGGCCGGCATGGACGGGGAGCAGATCATCGGCAAGCCCTACTGGGAGGTGTTTCCGCGCGGCGACGGGCCGTTGCCCGCCTGCCGCCAGTTCCCCGACCGCCTGCAGGCCCACGGCGACGAGGTGCGGCTGCCCTCCGGCGAGATATTCGTGTCGCAGTCCTTCGGCGTGCGGCACATGGACGGCAGCATCCGTCACGCCATCCATATCCTGGAGGACGTCACCGCCGAACGGCAGGCCGAGGCCCAGCGCCGCACCCTGAGCCATGCAGTGGCGCAGGCGGGCGAGGGCATCCTGGTCATCGACACCGCGCGCGTCGTCACCTACTGCAATCCCGCCCTGTGCGGCCTGCTCGGCACCAGCCACGCGGAACTGGAGGGCCGCTCCATGTTCGAGCTGTTCGCGCCCGCCCAGCACCTCCCGGTGGAGGCCATTTTCACTCACGCCATCAAGCCCGAGGGCTGGATGGGCGAATCGGCGCTGACGGCGCGCAACGGACGGGAGCTGCCGGTATTCCTCACTGCCAGCGCACTGCGCAATGATCGCAACGAACACACCGGCTACGTTTTCACCCTGATGGACTTAAGCTCGGTGAAGGAGGCGGAAGAGGCGCTCAAATACCGCCTCGCCTTCGAGTCGGTGGTGGGCGGCATCGCCGGCCACTTCATCGCCACCAGCAGCGACTCCGTCGCCGGCGAAATCCGCAAGGCACTGCAACAGATCGGACAGTTCGTCGCTGCCGATCGCGCCTATATGTTCACTCTCGACGCGGACAGCGGCTGCCTGGAGGATATCCACGAATGGTGTGCCGACGGCGTGGCGCCGCAGGCGGAGCGGCTGGCTGCGCTGTCGATGAAGGCGCTGCCCTGGTTGCGGGAACGCCTGCTGCACAATGAGCTGGTTTCCGTCACCGACGTAATGGCCTTGCCGCCGGAGGCGGCGGCGGAGCGCGACGAATTCCTGGCCGAGGGCATACGCTCGCTGCTGGTGGTGCCCATGGCCTACGGCGAGGAGGTGCAGGGCTATATCGGCTTCGACGTGGTGAATCTGCCGCGCAGCTGGGCCAAGGAGGACGTGCGCATGCTGCGCGCGGCGGGCGAAATCATCAGCAACGCGCTCAAGCGCCTGCAGGCCGAGGAGCGGGTACGGCGCAGCGAGGCGCGCCTGAAGGAGGCGCAGCAGATCGCGCGCCTGGGCAACTGGGACTGGGACATCGTGGCCGGCTCGCTGTACTGGTCCGATGAAATCTACCGCATCTTCGGCGTCGAGCCGCAGGCCTTCGGCGCCACCTACGAGGCCTTCCTGGGCTACGTCCATCCCGACGACCGGCAGGCGGTGCAGGATGCCGTGAACGCCGCGCTGCGCGAAGAGGCGCCCTACGAAATCGATCACCGCATCGTGCTGCCTGATGAAACACTGAAGGTGGTGCACGAGAAGGGGCAGGTGGTGTTCGACGCGCAGCGCAAACCGCAGCGCATGATCGGTACCGTGCAGGACGTCACCGAGACGCGCCGGGCGGAGCGCGAGCTGCAACGCCTCAACCGCGCGCTGCGCACCTTGAGCCGCGGCAACGAAACCCTGGTGCGCGCCGAGAGCGAGGAGCAGCTGATACAGGACATCTGCACCGTGCTGGTGGAGGTGGGCGGCCATCGCCTGGCCTGGGTGGGCTATCCGCAGCAGAATGCGGAAAAGCGCATCCTGCCCGCGGCCTGGGCCGGCCACGACGCAGGGTATCTGGAAACCATGCGCTTCGGCTGGGGCGACGACGAGTGGGGCCGCGGTCCCACCGGTACCGCGCTGCGCACGGGTGAAATCTTCATCGCCCGCGATCTGCTCACCGAGCCGGCCTATACCCCCTGGCGCGAAGAGGCGCACAAGCGCGGCTATGCCTCGCTCATCGCCCTGCCGCTGCGCCACGGCAGCGATACGGTGGGCGTGCTCACCATCGATGCCGGCGAACCCGATGCCTTCGACAAGGAAGAGGTGGCCCTGCTCACCGAGCTGTCCAACGACCTTGCCTTCGGCATCGTCAGCCAGCGCAGCCGCCTGCGGCGCGAACAGGCGGAACGCGACCTGGCGCGGAGCGAGGAGCGTTATCACCAGCTGTACGAATACGCCCCCACCGCCTATTGCTCGGTGCGCGCCGCAGACGGCGCCGTGGTGCAGTTCAACGAGGGCATGGTGCGCCTGCTCGGCTACAGCCGCGAGGAGCTGGCGCAGATGAAGGTGTTCCAGTTCTACGCCGACACCCCCGACGGCCGGCCGCGGGCACAGGCCATCTTCGAACGCTTCCGCCACGGCGAACAGGTGCACGACGCCGAGTTGCAGATGCAGCGCAAGGACGGCCAGGTCATCTGGGTCAGCCTGGCGGTGGAGCCGGTGCTTGACGATCAAGGAACGGTGGTGGAGAGCCGTTCCGCCTTGACCGACATCACCGCGCGCAAGCTGGTGGACGAGGAACGCAAGCACATCGGCGCGCGCCTGCAGCACGCCCTGGTGCAGACCATCCAGGCCATCGCCATCACCATCGAAAAACGCGACCCCTACACCGCCGGCCACCAGCAGCGGGTGGCCGAGCTGGCCACCGCCATCGGCGCCGAGATGGGCCTGGGCGAGGAGCGCACCGAGGGGCTGCGCCTGGGCGCACTGATTCACGACATCGGCAAGATCTACGTGCCGGCCGAGTTTCTCAATCGTCCCGGCCATCTCAGCGACACCGAATTCGAGATCATCCAGTCCCACCCGGTGATGGGGCACGACATCGTCAAGGGCATCGAATTCCCCTGGCCGGTGGCCCAGATGGTGGTGCAGCACCACGAGCGCCTGGACGGCTCCGGCTATCCCGAGGGTCTCAAGGACGACGACATCCTGCTGGAGGCGCGCATCCTCTCGGTGGCCGACGTGGTCGAGGCCATGGCCTCGCACCGCCCCTACCGCGCCGCCCTGCCGCTGGAGGAGGCGCTGGGGGAGATCGAGCGCCACCGCGACACCCGCTTCGACCCGGTGGTGGTGGACGCCTGCCTCAGGCTGTTCCGCGAAAAGGGGTTCACCTGGCAGGGTAAGTCGTAGGAGCGAATCGCATTCGCGACAGGCGGCGGTACGGGCCCCAACCATCGCGGATACGATTCGCTCCTACATTCGTGCTTTATTCCGGTGCATCTGCCCCACGGCCTGCACCAAGTTGACACAAGCCACAGGCCACAACACCCCTCGGACACCACCTGCCTCGTCCTGGTGCGTTTCTTGCTCCATGCATGGCAAACCAACCCTGTAGAGGTGTGCGCATCATGCTGGACAAGACTCTTGCCGTGGTACTCGCCGGCGGCACCGGCACCCGGCTCAAGCCCCTGACCGCCGACCGCGCCAAGCCGGCGGTGCCCTTCGGCGGCAAGTACCGCATCATCGACTTCGTGCTGGCCAACTGCCTGCACTCCGGCCTGCGCCGGGTGCTGGTGCTGACCCAGTACAAATCCCACTCGCTGCAGAAGCACCTGCGCGATGGCTGGTCCATCTTCAATCCGGAGCTGGGCGAGTACATCACCCCGGTGCCGCCGCAGATGCGTACCGGCGAGCGCTGGTACCAGGGCACCGCCGACGCCATCTACCAGAACCTGTACCTGGTGGAGCGCAGCGAGGCCGAGGCGGTGCTGATCCTCTCCGCCGACCACATCTACCGCATGGACTACGAGGCCATGCTCACCGCCCACAAGGACAGCGGCGCCGACGTCACCGTGGCGGCGATGGAGGTGCCCCTGGCCGAGGCGCGCGCCTTCGGCGTGATGGCGGTGGACGGCAGCGACCGTATCACCGGCTTCGAGGAGAAACCGGAGCAGCCGAAACCCATACCCGGCCAGCCCGGCCAGGCGCTGGCCTCCATGGGCATCTACGTCTTTTCCAGCCGCCTGCTGCTGGACGAGCTGGAGGCCGATCACAGCGACGAGAAATCCAGCCACGATTTCGGCAAGGACATCCTGCCGCGCCTCATCGGCACGAAGAAGGTGATGGCCTACCGCTTCGGCGGCGACACCGGCCGCGTCACCCCCGATCGCTACTGGCGCGACGTGGGCACCATCGACGCCTACTACCAGGCCAACATGGACCTGCTCAAGCCGGTGCCGCCGCTGGATCTGTACCAGGAGGACTGGCCGATCCGCTCCTACCAGATGCAGACCCCGCCGGCCCGCACCGTGCCCGGCACCTCCGGCACCGAGGGCATCTTCATCAACTCCATCGTCGCCGGCGGCGTGGTCATCGCCGGCGGCAGCGTGCAGCACTCGATCCTGTTTCCGCAGGCCTTCATCGACGACGGCGCCTTCGTCGAGGACGCCATCCTGTTCCAGGGCGTGAGCGTCGGCGCCGGTGCGCGCCTGCGCCGCTGTATCGTCGACAAGGGGGTGGAGATCCCGCCGCGCGAGCAGATCGGCTACGACAGCAAGCGCGACCGCGAGCGCTTCACGGTGAGCGAACAGGGCATCGTGGTGGTGCCCAAGGGCTACCGTTTCGCCTGAATGCCCGTCCCCGGCCTGCCCGGCGCCCCCCGGCGGGCAGGGCCGGGCGGGGGGGCGGTGCGCGCCGGGGGCGGTGCCGCACGGCGGCCCTCCCGTGGCCCTATCAGATTGAAATAAAAGAATAAATATCTCTTCCCGGCACGTCCCGCCGGGCCGCTCGGGCCCGTTCCGCCCGCCCGCCGGGTGCTGCCGGAGCCGCTCCGTACCCCGTAGGCCACGGAAAAATCAGCATTTTGTCGCGAATTCGACTAATATCTCCCCCCTCAAAATTTATCTCCCCCCAGTAAATCAAGGCTCCCCAAGGAGAACCATGTGTCAGAAACAGAAATGGAACTGCAGTTAAAAGTTTGGAAAGAACTTGCGATCAGCAAGCAGGTATTGATGCGGGCCGCGACCGACGCCCTCAAGCTGGACCCGAATTGTTCCCAGGAAGAACTCAAGACCGCACTCGACGCCGCCATCAAGCGTTCCATCGAAGCCGATGTGAACGTGAGCAAGGCGCAGGAGCAGGCCAAGGTCGCCGTTTCCACCATGGAAAAGAAACTGGCCGACAGTGAGAAGGCTCGCGACATCGCCGAAGCCGCCCGTGCCGAGACCCTGGCCCAGCAGCAGAAGATGGAACAGCAGATCGCCGCCGAGCGGGTCAACACCGCCAACGAGGTGAAGAAGGTCAAGGAGCGCATAGCCGAATCCGAGCGCGCCCTCAAGGCGATCAACGCGGCCCTGGCCGACACGCCGGAAAACGTGCTCAAGAAGATGAAGGCGCTGAAGAAGGAAAAGATGGACGAGGCCGACGCGCGCAAGGAAGTCGTCGCCGCCAACGCCGCCCTGCGCAAGGACATGCAGAAGCTGGAACAGCGCATCAAGGACATGCAGGCCGCGCAGGACAACGCCGCCAAGCTCGCCGCGCAGTACCGCGAGCTGCACACCCTGTGCACCGATCTGCATGCCCAGCTCAAGCCGCTGGTGGAAGACGCCAAGAGCCTCGCCGCCGTGCCGCCGCTGAACACCGTGATGCTGGAAGGCATCGAGAAGGTGGATGCAGAGGAAGAGAAGAAGACCGGTACCAAGGGCAAGCGCTGATCAGCGCTGCTTCAAATGAATCGGCGCCTGGTTGTGCTCAATCAGGCGCCGGTTATCTTCAGGGGCGGCATGCCCCGGTAATCAACCATCATTTGTAGATCGTAGGGTGGATAAGCGTAGCGCATCCACCAGATGCGGCATTCAACATAATGCACTCGTTTATCCACCTACTCACAGCGAGGGGTTTGCGTGTAGCATGACGTAAGGTTTAACGGCCGAAAGATAATGCCTTAAAATGGGGTGGGAAAACGTTGGTGTAGCGTGAAAGACGCTGTGCAATTTCATAACAAATGCCACAAGAGTGAGTTCTCGCCACTCTTCATAGAAAAAACCCGTCTCATTGGATTTCAGGATGCTTGTGGCAGGGTGCTTGTAGTTTGAAATTATCCCAGTGTTGTTAATCACTATAAAATCGATCTGCTCCTCTGTGGGGACGCTTCTTTTGGAGTAATACTCAAGTACTTCTTCAAGAGTGTCCTTTGCATCCTTCTTTGCTTTTAATGAGAACAAAAATCCTGGGATTGATCGTGATATCTCTTTTAGCTTCTCTGGGTGTGGGCCCCATAAAGGTGCATCTCTTCTTCTGAGTTGCTTTATCGTTCTGACTTGATCTAGTCCACGAATTAATTCTGTTTTATTGGATATGTCCGGCTTTAGTTCGATTGCAACATCGACGCCATCCGCCAGAACGATGTCAAATTTCCCATTTGGTCCAACGATGTGTGGGTGATTTGGATTTATTACGACGCAGTCAATTGAGTCCGATATCTTGCCATAGCTGTCAATGATTTGCGCTTTTGTCACCTTGTGCGGGAATGGAAAGTATTTCGAGACAAATGCCGAAAAGAAATTTTCCCTGAAGTCAGATATTTCCTGGGGTGTTCCGGAACCAAGAAGTGATGCCTTGCGAAAGATGCTCTCAAATTCTAGTGCCTCAGCTTTTAATAGTTCGAGTAATCGATTCATGTGTTGGGTAGCCTCTAGGCTCGTATCCAAAAGGAGTATGGTGTAATAGTCAGGCGTACCACTCCAGATGCGATGATCATCTGATTGGGCTAACGAGTGAGTACAATGAGGTATCGAGTTGCGCGAATCGGTTGATTAACGCGCAATAGTGGCTGTAAATCAAGAAGGGAATGGTCGTGCGCTGCGCGCGCTGATGTTAGGCGGGGGATTCCGTCCCCC